>Ga0075444_10000198_pt1 | contig 34469 bp, 35 predicted proteins | sample CoawatmetaG01DNA_FD_76836 | JGI IMG/M metagenome (GOLD analysis project Ga0075444, IMG submission 76836) | Marine microbial communities from the West Antarctic Peninsula - Coastal water metaG017-DNA | ecosystem: Environmental > Aquatic > Marine > Coastal | place: Atlantic Ocean: West Antarctic... | reverse complement strand
GTAGAAATTGTGATAGCTGAAGTAGTAGAAAACATACCAGAAGACACTACAATCCCCTCTGAAGCGATTGAATTAGCTTTAGATGAGTATATAGATGAATCAGACATGATCGTTGATGTATGGGATGAAAATAAGATGTTAGCAAAAAGTGGAGCTATCAGCTTCCAAGAAGCATTTAAAAATGCACGTCAAGAGCTTGGTGCAGATGAAATCTTTGAATGGTATGGTAGGAAGTATACTACCAATTACTACTATGAAATAAAGCAAGTCATTGGTGAGCAAGTCTTTGTTGACAACACAAATGGTGAGTTAAAGCTTGAAGAAGTAGAATCTGCTGCTGGTTTATCTAAGATTGTCACGTATCGTGACAACGAAGAAGTGAAAGTATCTTATGAACATCTCTTCCCTAATGCGATTGCAGAAGCGAAAAAGAATGGAACATATGATGATTCAAAAATCATGAGCAATAAAGAGACTGATAAAGTCCTTAAATAATTAAGTATTTCTCAGAGTTACCTTCAAATAAAAAAGGCGCTTGGTCGAAAGCGTCTTTTTTATTATCAATTTATGTCCAATGATAATACTTTAATTTTCTACGTATTTTTAAGCGACGAATCAAGTTCAATGGCTTTGTTTTTAAATGCCCTATTCCCCTATCAATTAAAGAATTAATAGCACTTAATACACGTTCGCTTGATTTGCCGTCTTTATATGGATGAATCGCATTACCATGTTCAATTACTTTTAATAATTGTTCCTGATCAGATGATAGTGCTTTCTCAAGAATCTCCTCTAATAAGTGAGCTTCTGTAAAGTGTAACATCCAAGGTTCGGGACGTCTACTATTAAATGCAATAGCCAACTTATCTTGTAAGGCAAACTCCGCTAAAATTGACGAGGTGTCCGATAGAATAACATCAGCTGCTTGTAAAATTGGAGTAGCTTCCCCAGTTTCAACAAAACGTAATTTATCGCATGCCAATTCTTTATATAGCAATACTTCTTCATCGGTTGCTTTCGGATGGAGTTTCACGATCCATTGCCAATCTTTCTCTTCTAACAGTTTTTTTATATGATCATAGAGAGCATATGTACTGGTTAGCTTCGGAGAAAAGGTTGGTGCATAGAGTATTAATGGTGCGTCTGTACGAAATTTATCTGTCTCTGGATGAGGTGTAAATAATGGATCTAGTTTTGACCAGCCGGTTTCAACGATCTCGCAGGTTCCATCGGAGATACGTTCGAATCCTTGAGTAATATTAGGTCCTTGTGTGCAATATAAATCAAACAAGCCACGAATATTGAACTTATTCTTTTTACCGGAATCAAACCCATGGAATACTTGAACCTTGATTCCTGGAAAGAAATCAGGGACAATATTACCGGGAGCTAGCGTTGCATGTGCTGCAAACTCTTTTACTGCTTTATTGGTCAATAAACGATGGTCATCTGGTTGTAGAAATTTTTCTGCCTCACTGCCCTCAGGTATAAACCAAGCAACAGTACCTCCTTCTCTGTTAATAGCTATTTCAATTGGTCGCAAAACGCTAAAAGAGTATGAAAGGTTTACATAGAATAAATATCTCATGAATAAAATTTACACAATGCTTATTTCTTAGGAGGAAGTAAGATTAATTTTGATGTTCTTTTTGTATAGGCTGAGTACTCTGAGTCTGAACCCCATCTTTCTTTAGCTATATCATCCAATAAATTTATTCCACTTACCTTCGTAAGTAATAAATATACAAAAACAGGTGATACTAAGGTGGCTAATTGCCATCCAGAAAGTACGGGAAATGCTAGTAAAGCTATACCAAACCATAAGGTGATTTCACCAAAATAATTAGGATGTTGAGACCAAGACCATACCCCTGTTGTAATAAATCTGCCTTTATTGTTTGGATCCTTTCTAAACTGCCTTTTCTGTCTGTCAGCTAGGACTTCAACAATAAAACCAAATACCCATAATCCAATTCCAATATATCCTAGTAAGCCTATATCTAAAGAGGTTTGGGATGTAATGGCAGCAAGACCTGCTCCCATAGTCACTAAGACCCATAAGCCACCCAATGTCCATAGATTTAAAAAGCGAATAAATTTTGTTTTAATCACATCTAAGCGTACATCTTTTCCATCTTGCTTAATTCTAGTGAATAAGAATAAACCTAAACGTGTAGCCCAAATGATAACCATACTGCAGATAATTAAACCTCTCATATCAAGTGAGGGACTCAGCATCGCTGCGGTGATAGCTGTAGCGATATAAGATGTAGAACCAATCAGATCAAAATAATGGTCTGTTTTAAGTGCATAAGATGGAATAAAAAATGTCCAATGCAATAAGAAACCAATCGGAGCACAAATGGCAAATAAAGGCCATCCATTTACTATAATACTTCCCTGACTACCTGCATTGATTAATAGTGTCGCGATTATAAGTGCAATTACTATTGCAATAGCTGCTATTTTTGTATTCATTATTTATCCTCAAAAAGTTTATCTAAAGGTTTACGTACTTTTGTACGAAACTGGTGACGGTCATCTTCTGTGCGATACCCAACCGGTAATAGGACTGTTGAGGTTAAGTTTTTATCGCCTAAATCTAAAATTTTATCATAGGCTTCAGTACTAAATCCTTCGAAGGGACAGGAGTCAATACGCATATCTGCACAAGTTACCATGAGTTGCGATACTGCTAAATAACACTGTTTTTGCATCCAATGAAGTGCTTCAGTTTTATCGCGTTGTCCGATATCTGCTTTTGCAATGGTTCCATACAACATAATCTTTGCTTTAGACTTCACTTTGTCTACATATCCACGCTCATCATCATCTTGTCTTCCCTCTTCCATTAGATCGATAAATTCGTCGATATGCTTAGATTCTACATTCTTATAGCTGCAGAATATAAATAAATGTGAGCAATCACGAATTTGGGATTGATAATAAGACTTTTTGTAGAGCTTATCTTTCATTTTTTGATCGGTAACAACAACTACTTTATAAAGCTGAAATCCATAAGAAGATGGTGTAAGCTGAACTGCTTCTTTCATCGTCGCAATATCAGCATCACTTACCTTTTTATTAGGATCAAATTTTTTAGTGGCATAACGCCATTTTAGGCTGTCTATAATATTCATTTTATAAAAATCTTGTCTGAGTTTAAGGGTAATTCCATTACCATGTTATCTTTAACAATCACTGTTTCATGTGAGGATGCTGACTTGAAGCGTTTTAGTACGCGCTTAACAATCGGTTGATCTTTATCTGGAATGATATGAATCAATGCTAACATTCCTATATCGATACCTTCTAAACGACTTAATAATCCTGGTTGATCTTCATAGTCCATTAAATTGGCATGATAATTTTGAATATCATGAAATACCACTCCCATACGATCATTACCAACGCGATATGCTGCACGACTAATTTCTTCACTTTCTTGTTCTAAAATTGCTTCATGAATCAACACATCTACCCCATTTGCAAAACTATAGTCATCCATGAGATCTGTATCACCTGAAATAATAACAGAGCGACTACCCGCTACAATACGATATCCAACTGAACCATCCACAGGTCCATGCGGTACATCAAAAGCAAATACTTCAATATTACTATCTTTGAAGACAGATATTTCACTTGTTGGCGTATCAAATATATAAGCCTTTAATAATCCATGTTCTGCATTGAAAAAACCTTCTCCATGATGAGTAACACGATGCATTCTGTCTGGTTCATAGGCTAAATTAAATCCATCCACAACATTTTGCGTTAATTGCGTTGCACCATATACTGGCATTGCGCTTGTTCGTCCACGCCCCCAGGATGATAATACTAACTCACCTAAGCTTCCAATGTGGTCAGAATGGGTATGCGTTAGAAAGACCGCTTCAATAAAGGCTGCTTCTAAAGTACCTTGTGATATAAAGTTCGCTGTAGAACGTGACCCTGAATCAAAAACATAATTACTACTATTAATCGATATTACAACGCTTTGTTGCGCAATATGTGGTGTTACTGGAGTACTTACGCCCGTATAAACTATACGTAATACATCAGGTTGATTTGGCGGAATTACAAGTAAGGGTTTAACTGCACGATCATACAATTGCTCTTTAATACTTCCAGGAGACTTAAAAGCTAAAACAACTGCAGCAGTTAATAGCATTAAAACAGTAAAGAATAATGCTAAATACTTTAAAATTTTCCCCTCTGAAATATTATTTAGATTCATTTTTTTCCTTAAAAAAAGGTATTAAGTATAGTATATATTAAATATGAAACTCCTGCTATCATAAATAAAAATCCAGCTGTTTTAGAATTTAATAGTGTTTCTAATTTCTTATTCATTATTACCTCCTATTACAGTTTTGAAATAATATATAGTTGCAGAGTAAGCACAAGCAGTGCCAATATTGTTCTAATAAACTCCATTAAATGGTTATGTCTATCAAAGAACCTTTCAATTCTATACCATATAGATGCTTTATATATTTTGTCATTCATTATTAATCCTTTTATTTTTCTGTATTAAGTGATTCATTAATCCATTTTAAATAATCTTTATCTACATTGCTTGTTTCGACAGTAGAAATCTCAGGAATATCATAGTTATGCATCTCTTTAATCGTTTCATATACCTTTGCCTCTAAATCTTGCGATGTCTTGATAAGCAACATAACCTCTCTTGACTCAACAATACGTCCATCTAGGATGTATTTTGAGCGCATACGAGGAATAATATTAACACAGGCAGCGTAACGCTTATTAAGTAATGCATTAGTGATATCTTTCATGGCCTTATGACTATCGGATGTTGTTTTAATAATAATCATATTTTTTACTGATTCTCAACCCATTGATATACAAGATCTTGGAGAATATCCATAGGCATACCTCCGTTTTTCAACACAACATCATGAAATGCTTGAAGAGAAAAACTATCACCAAGTGATGATTCAGCATAAGCACGTAATTCTTGAATTTTTAACATACCTATCTTATAAGAAACAGCTTGACCTGGCCATACAATATGACGCTCTACCATCCCAACACAATCTCCTTCTGGATTTGCTGTGTTGTTCATATAATAATCAATCCCTTCTTCTCTGGTCCATCTGTAATGATGGATTCCAGTATCTACTACTAAACGACATGCTCTCCAGAGTTCTCCAGATAAACGACCAAAATCAGAATACGGATCTTTGTATAGACCAATTTCTTTTGGAAGCGTCTCAGAGTAGAGTGCCCATCCTTCAGAAAATACACTATATCCACCATACTTTCTAAAGCTCGGCATCCCTTCTACTTCTAATGCGATAGCAATCTGCATATGATGTCCAGGGATTGCTTCATGATAAGCTAAGTTTTCTAATTTATAAATTGGCATATCTTGCATATTATACAAGTTAGCATAATAAATTCCAGGACGACTTCCATCAGCTTGTCCTCGACTATAAAATGCAATACCAGCAGATGCTTCACGATATGGCTCCACAGCCTTTACAACAAGTGGAATGCTTGGTAATCCATAAAACAATTCTTCAATACGAGCAGATATCGTGTCAACGACCACATTAACCTGATCTAAATACATTTGACGTCCTTTAGGTCCTTCTGGATAATAAAACTGTGGATCTGTTCTCATGAAATCAAAAAATTCTTGTAAAGTACCCTCAAAAGCAACGGTCTCCATAATAGTATAAATTTCTTCATGAATACGAGCAACTTCATCTAAACCAACTTGATGTACTTCTTCTGCGGTTAAACCTAATGTGGTATAATTGTCTAAGCTATATTGATAGTATTCAGCTCCGTCAGGATACTTCCAAACTCCATGATTGTTAGTAGCTTTTAATTGCTGCTCACTAAGAAAGTCGATTAAAGTTCTATAAGAATAATTTACTACAGTAACTAAGATAGCTTCTGCTTCACTTTTATAGCGCAATTTCACTGCATCTGTTAAATCTAATGCCTCTATTTTCGTGACAAAATCTTCATAAATAACGTTCTGCTGTTTGACTTCTTCAAATGGATATCCTGATATAATATTTTTACATACAGCGATGGCTTTAGGATAAACAAACATTGGTGCAATAGTTCCAAGATCATCTCTTATTTTTAATTCTTTAATAAAGTCTTCAAACAATGGTTCAATATTGCGCAATCTTTGTAAATAATCTTTTACATCTCTCTCATCATCCATCGAATGATAATTGATTAAAAAAGATGGAATAGAGGAATGCTTTCCTCCACGATGAGTAACTGGGTATCCACGAAATAAATATGGATCAGAATCTATTGTTCTTTGTAAAGATTTTTCCATTAAACGATAACTGATTACCGTTTTGTCGTCTAATTTATTGATATTAATATTATCTCTTAGATATTCTAAATCAATACCAGCATCTCTTATATCTTGCCTTTTCTTAGCCCAAGAAATATCATCCCATTGATCATAATTAGATTTATAACCTAATCTTGTTTGAAATTCAGGACTGTCAAGCACTCTGTCTTGAAAAATAGATTCAAAAAATTGATTAGCTTGCTTTATTTCATCTTGATTAATATTAGTACCTGTGCATCCCATAAATAATAAAGATATGATTGTTAATGCTACTTTTTTCATTTTATAAGCCTTTATATTGGTAAAAAATTAATTTATTAATACTAATTCTGCTGATACAATAGTGTTTTCTACTAACATTGCTATTGTCATAGGACCGACCCCTTTAGGTACAGGAGTAAGTGAGCTAGCTTTACCCATCACACTTGATTGGTTAACATCTCCAACAATAACGGATTTACCATCACGTTCAATACGATTAATTCCGACATCAACAAGACAAGCGCCCTCTTTAATAAACGATGCATCTAAAAATTCTGGCGAACCCATTGCCGCAACTACAACATCAGCTTGTTGTGTAAAATACTTTAAATCAGATGTACCGCTATGACAAAGCGTTACGGTTGCATTTCCTAAAGATTTAAGACTAGATAAAACAGAGACAGGTCTTCCAACAATATTACTACGACCGACTACCACAACATGCTTTCCGTTTAAATCAACGTCAAAGTGCTGTAACATGAACATAATCCCCTTAGGAGTACAAGGAACAAACCTTGGTCGACCTATCGACAATAATCCAGCATTTTCTGGATGAAACCCATCGACATCTTTTTTAGGATCAATAGCATGAATAACTTTATTGCTATCAATATGCTTTGGTAGTGGTAATTGTACTAAAATGCCATGAAAGTTATCATCTGCATTAATTTTTTCAATTAAATCTAATAATTCTTGCTCTGAAACAGAGGCTTCTAGACGATAAAGATCTGATTTAAGCCCTAGAGCATCAAAACGTTTCGTTTTATTACGAACATAAATTTGTGAGGCAGGGTCTTCTCCAACTAAAATAGCTGCTAATCCAGGAATAATACCTCCTTCTTTTAAGGCATGGATGCGATCATGTAAACTATCATAGAGAGCATGACTTGCTTCTATCCCTGATAAAATTTTTGTATCCAACATGAAACCTCTCTCCTGCTTTTTAAACTATTTCTTCAATACGTTCGACCAAAGATTTAATCTTTGATTCTACTTCGCCCTTAAAGGAGTATTCTCCTCTTTGTGCGCTCATTAACTCATCAGAGATATTCATTGCAGCTAAAATAGCTATTTTAGACGCATTTAAGGATGAAGGTGCAGATCTTTGGATTTCAGCCATCTTCTTATCTACTAATGCAGCACATTCTCTTATGTGAGCTTCATTTACAGTAGCGCGAATAGAATATTCTTGGCCAAAAATTCTAACTTTTACAACTTTTTTTTCTGAATCTTCCATAATTTTCTTCCTATTAATTATCTCTTAATTTAGCATTAAATTTCTTTGTAACAATGCTTATAATTTCTGCAATAATTGAATTTACATCATTGTCTTCAAGTGTTTTCTTAACATTCTGAAATGACAATTTAAAGAGTACATTCTTCTTATCTTTCTCTTTTTTTGATTGATAAATATCAACAGGCCATACATCTTGTAATATTGATTGATTTACCGATTTCATCGTAGAACATACTTCGCCTAAATTTGCAGTACTGTCCAACTTAAAGTTTAAATCTCTGTTAACTGCGGGATATAGAATAACATCCTTTACCTTAACACTGTGATTAAAATGCTCTGTAAAGAAAGTCGTGTTGATGTCCATAACACAAACATCTGTCTTGTGAGCAATATCTAGCTTATCAAGAAAAGAGTTTGCTATAACCCCTATAGACCCTACGGTATTCTTTTTATTGTCAATAATGCGATAAAATACATCGCAATAAGAATTCTCGTCTTTTATAAATTTAACTTTGGCTTTAGTTAAGGTTTCAAATGCGTTTGTTGCAATACCTTTCAATAAGAAAAAGTTACTTTCCACGTCATTGAAGTGAACATTTTTTTCATAGAAATTTCCATGAACTAAGCAGGAGAAATTACTGACTTGATCAATATTTTTTAAAGTCTCTCCTTTTTTCTCAAATACAGTTCCATGCTCATAGATTAATGTATCAGCTGAACCATTTTTAAAGTTAAAATCTAAATTTTCTAATAAGCCGCGATGAAGAGTTGTACGTAATGTATTCATTCTTTCTGAAGATGGATTCATAACGGAAACAGGATTAATGCCGAAAGCCTTTACCTCTTCAATATCTTGTAATGAATTATTGTAACATTGATTAAAACCTAAAGAAGACAAATATTGTTTTAACTCAAACAACGGTTGTTCTTCGTCGTTAGCATATTGCATTTGAGATGAAAAACTGTAAGAAGATTTAATATTTTCATAACCATAGCAACGTAAAACTTCCTCGATAAGATCTGTTTCATGTTTTACGTCATGTCTGAAAGATGGAATAATACAATCCCAACCTGTTTTTGATTTATTATGGTCAATATAGAGTCCATTAAGTATTGAACTGACAGATTTATGATCTATCTCCTGACCTGTATATTTCAATAACTTATCTTCTGATAGAGACACTTTATGCAAGGTTGTATCCATAGTAGATTCATCAGTAATAAGTGATTCTAATGTACCTCCTGCTATTTCAGTCATAAGACCTACAATCATATAAAAAGCTTCTAAGGTCGCTTCAGGGTCTGCGCCTCTTTCAAAACGTCTAGATGCTTCAGATAATAAATTTAATTTTTTAGATCCTTTTCTTATAACAACTGGATCAAAATAAGCGCTCTCAATTAATACTTCTGTTGTTGAATCGGAAACAGCGCTATCTCTTCCTCCAATAATTCCCGCTAAGGCAATAGTATTGACAGAATCTGTTATAACAAGATGATCAGTATCTAGCTTGTAAGATTCTTCGTCTAATGCATCAAATTTTTCGCCTTTTTTAGCCCATTTTACCTCAATAGTAGGCTTTGCAAGTTTACTTAAGTCAAAAACATGTGTTGGATGCCCAATTTCTAATAACATGAAATTTGATATATCAACTAAATTATTAATACTTTTTTGTCCTGCAGACTTTAAATAATCTCCAAGCCATTTAGGTGACGGTCCAACTGTAAGATTTTTCATTGTACCTGCAATATAGCGAGTACATCCACCTTTTTTATCCAATACGACCTTCACAACATCTTTTCCTTTGGAGGTAATCTTCGATACTTCAATCGGCGTTTTAAGCTTAGAACCTGACATGGCAGCAATTTCTCTTGCAATCCCACGATGACTTAATGCGAATGCTTTATCTGGAGTAACTTCTACATCGATAGCATCATAAGTTTCACCTAAGATAGTATCAATCTTTGCACCTACTTCGCAGGAATTGTCTAAAACCATGATACCATCATGTTCTTCCGATATTCCCAACTCTCTTTCAGAGCAAATCATTCCAAAACTTTCAACACCTCTAATTTTTGCTTTTCCAATCTTGAAATCTCCAGGTAATATAGCGCCTACCTTAGCAAATACAATTTTTTGACCTTTATCAACATTGGATGCGCCACAAACGACGTTATATGAGTCTTTTCCATCTGTAACGGTACAAACCTTTAACTTATCAGCGTCTGCGTGTTTTTCAGCAGATTTAACCTCTCCTACAACAATGTTGTCGAGTGCGCTAAAGTCAGTAACTACCTCAGATTCAAATCCTTGCATAGTTAGCTTGTCTGCGAGTTCAGATGAAGAATATTCAAAATCAACAAAGCGTTTGAGCCATGATAAAGAAACTTTCATTAAAACTGCTCCAAGAATCGTTTGTCATTTTGGTAAAATAAACGGATATCTTTAATTCCATATTTAATCATTGCAATACGCTCTATTCCCATTCCAAAAGCAAATCCTTGATATTTTTTATTATCATATCCAACATTTGTAAGAACATTTGGATTTACCATACCACATCCTAAAATTTCCATCCATTGATTAAGCTTATCATTCCATATATCTACTTCAGCACTTGGTTCAGTAAATGGAAAGTAACTTGGTCTAAATCGCATCTTTGTACCTTTTCCGAACATTTCTTCTACAAAATACTCTAAAGTACCTTTCATTTCTGCGAAAGAAGAAGATTCGTTTATTACTAAACCTTCAACTTGATTAAACAAACAAAAGCTTTTATAACTCACTGCTTCATTTCTAAATACTCTTCCACAACAAATATGGCGAATAGGTGGATCTTGATTCTCCATCAAGTGAATCTGAACATTTGAAGTATGAGTCCTTAATACTGTATTCGGATCAATAAAGAAAGTATCTTGCATATCTCTTGCAGGATGATGCTTTGGCACATTCAATGCTTCAAAATTATGATAATCATCATCAATTTCAGGTCCATATGCCACAGAAAATCCAATGGATTGAAAAATTGACTTTATCTCACTAGTAATTTGTTCTAGTGGGTGTAAACTTCCTTTAGGTAGGTCGTAGCCAGGTAGTGAAAAATCTGCTGAACTATCATTAGATCCACCTTTATCAGGATTTAATTCATTTAATTTTTGATTGAAAGCATTAGTTAAATCTGTTTTTAAAACATTTAATGTTTTTCCATACTTAGGTTTTTCAGACCCGGGAAGTTTTATAAAATCATCAAATAGAATAGTAATCTTACCTTTTCTTCCTAAGTAGGTAATGCGGATATTTTCGAGATCAGTAGTTGTATTGCAGTTAGATAAATCTGAGTGGAAAGATGTCTGAATTTCTTTGATAGTGTTATCTAGTGACATCTTTATTTTTATTTTTTCTTTAAATATTTTACAAGGTCTTCAAAGACAGATGGATTATTAACTGCTAAATGAGCTAAAATCTTTCTATCTAAATCGACACCCTTCTCCTTCAATAAATGTACAAAATTTGAATACGATAAACCATTTAATCTTGATGCGGCATTAATACGCACAATCCATAGACGTCTAAATTGACGTTTTTTCTGTCTTCTATCTCTATAAGCATACAAACCAGCTTTAACTACTGCATCTTTTGCAGTTTTATAAAGACGGCTTCTTGCTCCGAAATAACCCTTCGCTAACTTAACAGTTTTACGATGTCTTCTATGTCTTGGGACTGAACTATTGGACCTTGGCATAACTTATATTTTCCCCATCATTTTTTTCATACGCTTCTCAAAAGACGGTGCTACTACTGTCGCTTTTTTTGCTGAACGTTTCACATCTCTATCTCTACGAATCAACATGTGTGAGTGTCCTGCTTTATTACGTTTCAGTTTACCTGAAGCAGTAACTTTAAATCTTTTTGATACACTTTTTCTTGTTTTCATCTTTGGCATAATATTTCCTATTTCGGGGCTAATATTATAGATTTCTTTCGTCCCATCAAAGGAGAATCTTTTTCCATCTTTGCATGCTCACTTAATGACGACAAAACTCTTTCTAGTAAGTCTTGACCTAAGTCTTGACGTGACATCTCTCTACCTCTATACATCAAAGTAAGCTTTAACTTACAACCCTCACTTAAAAACTTTTTTCCCATTTTTAACTTATTCTCTAAGTCATGGTCTCCAATATTAGGTCTCATTCTTAATTCTTTTACTTTTATAACTTGATGATTTTTTCGACTCTGTTGCGCTTTCTTCTTTTCTTCATACTTGAATTTGCCGAAATCCATAATTTTACATACAGGCGGTTTTGCATTGGGTGAAATTTCTACAAGATCTAAATCTACATCTTCCGCTCTGCTTAATGCTTCTGGAACTGTTACAATTCCTATTTGCTCTTTATCGTGACCTATCAATCTGATTTTATCAGCATAAATACGGTTATTTACTCTTATTCTTTGTTTTTTAATTCGGTACTCTCCTATCGTTTATTTCATCTATGATTTCATTAGAAAAGTCTTCTAATGAAACAGTTTGTTGTTGTTTAATAAATCTTCTTCTGATGGTAAGGGTGTTATCTTCAACTTCTTTCTCACCTACAATTACCATAATATTTACTTTTTGCATTTCTGCATCTCTAATTTTTGAACCAATTTTTTCTGATCGACTATCTACCTCAACTCTAATTCCATTCGACTTCAATGACTCACATACACTATGTGCGTAATCATTAAATTTGTCAGAAACAGGAAGAATAGTTACTTGTCTTGGAGCAAGCCATAATGGAAAGTTTCCACCAAAGTGCTCAATAAGGAACCCAATAAATCTCTCATGTGTGCCTAATGGAGCTCTGTGGATACATAATGGAGTTTTAGAGTGCCCATCTGTATCTTTATAAGTCAGATTAAAACGCTCAGGAACTGCAAAATCTACTTGATTGGTAGCTAAACTAAACTCTTTACCTATCGCACTCCAGACTTGAACATCTATTTTTGGACCATAAAATGCAGCATCTCCAACAGATTCAGTAAATTTTAATCCAGCACCTACTAAAGCGTTTCTTACATCGTCTTCTGTTTTTTTCCAAAGCTCAGGATTATTTATATATTTTTTACCAAGCCCTTTAGGGTCATGAAGACTTAATCTCATTTCATACTTTTCTATCCCAAAAATTTTAAAATATTCCATATACATATTACATACAGCTATAAATTCTTCTTTAAACTGGTCTTCAGTACAATAAATGTGCGCATCATTCATTTGCATACTTCTGACTCGCATCAATCCAAATAATTCACCTGATTTCTCATATCGATAACATGTTCCATACTCTGATAAGCGATATGGTAAATCACGATAACTTTTAGGTGTATTAGCATATATTTTATGATGATGAGGACAATTCATTGGTTTCATGTAATAATCAGTTCCATCTACATCCATTGCTGGATACATACTTGATATATAGTGCTCTAAATGACCTGATCTTTCATACAAAGAACCTTTAGTGATATGAGGAGTCCTTACTCTCTTGTAACCGCCTAAATCTTCTTTTTCTTTCGCAAGAGCTTCTAGCTCATCAATCATAACAGCTCCATTTGGAGTCCATAGAGGTAATCCGGGACCTACTTCTTCATCATGAAAATATAGATCTAATTCTTTTCCAATTTTACGATGATCTCTTTTCTTCTGCTCTTCAAGCATCAATAAATATTTTTTAAGATCTTTAGCGTTAGTAAAAGAGGTACCATATACACGTTGCAAGGTTTGATTATTCTCATCTCCTCTCCAATAAGCTGCCGAAGATGATAGTAGTTTAAAATGTTGGATTACACCAGTAGATGGAACGTGTGGCCCTCTACAAAGATCGGTAAAATCTCCCTGAGTATATACTTTAAGAACCTCAGATTCATCTAAATCATTAATGATTTCAATTTTATAGTCTTCACCTATTTTTTTAAAAAACTCTAATGCATCTTCCCTTGATTTTGTATGATGTATAATATCAATATTCTCTTGAGATATTTTTAACATCTCTTCTTCAATTTTTAACAAATCTTCATCTGTAAATGGAGTTTCTACATCAAAATCATAATAAAATCTATTCTCTAAATATGGTCCAATAGTAACTTTGGTTTTAGGGTATAATCTTTTTGCTGCCTGAGCCATTAAATGAGCGGTACTATGTAATAACACATTATGACCATCCTTACTTTTACCATCAAGAAATTGAACGGTAGCATCACTAGTCAATGAAGCACTTAAGTCGGTAAGAACTTTATCTACCTTACAAATTAAAGTATCTTTTGATATTCCTTTGGTTGAAGAAAGTATTTCTAATGGGGTTGTTCCACTTGGATAAGTTTCAGTACCAATACCGACGATATTAATAGAGATATTTGTCACTGAACGTTGCTATCTATAACGAACATGACCATTGAAAATAAACTAACCATACTAAATACACCTAGACGGTGTCGTCTAACTAAAAATTTTTCTTCCTCTGTTAAGTCAGAACCATTTAAGTCTGACACAAGGTTTTGTTCTTGTTTTGAGTCATAATAATGTGCATAAAATTGATCCAACCAATGCATACCTTTTTCACAATCTAAATCTTCAGTTGAACAATGTGTTAAAAATACAGATGAATCAGTCCCTGGAATAGGACGTACATATTTTGTTGCTAATTCCATTTTTACAAGTTGATCTTGCAATAACTCAAATTCATCGATATCTCTGGAATCAAAATCGAATGTCTGTAATTCCTGAGTAATGGATTGAAATTCAGCTTGCGTGTAGAAGCTAATGATATAGCGTTGATTGTCTGTTGGTAAGGCTATTTTAGCTGGAAATGTTCTTTCCGATGATTGCCATGGTAAATTCCAAACATGCACATCAGCAACAGCAACATTGGAGTAAATATTTACAATAGATTCTGATCTTAGATTTGCTCTACTTGTTTCTTGGTAATTATCTGTACCCGGACGATCTGGCTCTATTTCAACGTTTTGACCAACAAGCAATTGCATGCCAAGACATAAGGTTAAAAAAGTTTGTAATACTCTCATTGAGGAAAATTTAATATAGAATAGGTCAAAAAGGTATGATTTTATCATCTAAAAGACATTACTTCTTGCTCATAAGCAAAACAACTTAACCAAATATCAAAATACTCTTCTGCTCTAGATCTACCATATTCTGCTACTAGCACATCTAAAATATCGTAATTTTTATCTTCAAGGTATGGATTAGCAACATATACAAAAGTAAATGTTCCATCTTCATTTTCCCCTTCAGGAGCTAAAAATTGCAAGCTATTATAAACATCAATATCATTGCGTTTGAATGCAGGTAAAATGATAGTCTTATTCATCATCTCAAATGCAGCACTCTTTGCAGGTAAAATATGATTAATAGCCATCATTGTTGTGCTCTGAGATGCATAGACACTGCTATCAGCTTGGTTTGTACTACTAGGTGTATCAATAACGCGCTTTGATAGCTTGCCCCCGACTGAAAGAGATACGCAGCCGTTAATAAACAGAGATATAATTAGTATGTGGGTAAGTTTATTCATTTTTATCATCTTAAAATAATGAAAGGGATACGCACCCATTAATAATTAGTGAAAGTAGTATTAAAATAATCTTTTTCATGTTTAATCTCCTAAAATAAGTATTGAAATTTAATAAAGAATTGTCTTTGACTCTCTTTTAAGTTTGAGAACATACTATCATCCGTTGTTAGGAGATCATTTACTCCAACATATAGCGCACTAAATGCATTGGGTTGATAGGTAACCATCGGCTCAACAAACCATGAATTAGAGAAACCGTTATATTGAACTTTGGTTCTCATTGTCAATTTAGTAGAAAAAGAATGGTTAAATCTTGATTGTAAGATATATCCGTCATAATAATCTTTCACATTTTCATACTGGAGACCTAAAGAAAGATTGCTAACATCTGATAGCTTATATTCAAAATAACCATAAACTCCATGGTCATCTCCGAGCTCAGGAATATCTAAATACCTAATAAGTTCATTTCCAATAAAAGCTCCACCATGAACTTTGAGATTTTGATTTAATTTTTTTGTATAATTAGCATGAATACTTGCCATTCCATCAAATTGAACACTTTTAAAGTTTTCATCCAATATCTCCATATTTAGGGACATACTAGATCCATCTACAAAGGATATAGCGGTTTGAAAGCTAATTTCTTTCTTTTTTACCAATCCATCATAATTAGTTTTATAAACACCTTCTAAGCCATATAAAATTTTCAATAAAGACGGATGACTATCATAATAAATTGTTTTTCCTTTTCCAAATTTTAACCATTTTGTAGAGTTATTTTTTTCAAATCCATTACTGGTTCTAAACCCAGGTGAACGCAGTCTTAGGGTGATACCAGATCTATCAGTTCTATTCATTCTATTCAAACTAAATCCTAAAGCATTACCTGAAATTCTTTCGCCATCAAATGCTGTGGTATTTCCATCAATCATTTGCAATGCTATATCTTCACCTTCTGGATTATATTCAAGGTTATTTGATTCATTATGCACTGATGCTGTTCCGTGTAATGTTAAATGAAGGTTATTCCCTGGATGGTAATGAAAATCAATACCACCAGTGGTCATATCTCCAGCATTGTCAAATACCCTATTTGTAACAATACCTCCAATAGAGCCGCCGTTTTTAAGCATACGTTTAACACGAACAATATTAGAAGAGCTTTTTCCCATACTAACTACGGTACTTGTTTCTTCAAAAGGTAGTAATAGTGATGATGATTCATCTCTGGCGCTGATAAGACCATATGAAGTCTTTCCAATCTTTCCAGTATATTTTGCAACAATTGATGGGTCATTAATTGTTCTAGAATAAAATAGGTTTATATATCCTCTTTCAGCTTGAAATTTAAAGAGTTCTGCTCCTTCACTAAAGAAAGGTCTTTTTTCTCTAAAGTAAAGCGCATTAACGGTATTAATATCATTTTGCACATCATCTGATTCTATTTGACTAAAATCTGGATTAAACGCTACTTCTAGTAAATCCACTGATGATATAGGATATTTTATGAACATTGAAATTTCATCATTTGATGAAGATGCATTATTCGTAAAATCTTCAGAATACCCACCTACCAAAGAAGGAATATATTCAATATCTCCTCGTTCTTGTTTTGGAGGCTGAATATCATTTAAAAATCCTAACTGACAAGTTTGACACTCAATCCCATCTACCTTTGATGCCCAATATACATAGCGAGTTAATTCATCGTTACCGGTGAATCCTCTACCAAAATTTATGCGCCATGTCTGTGCTGAAGCTAAAGAATATCGAAGACTTGTAAATGGAATAGCCATTTCTACTTCATAACGATTATCGTAAATTTTTACTTTAGTTTCATATGTTAAATCTAAAGATTGGTCAAATCCAAAAGTGGCGCGTCCATCTATTTGAGCGTTACCAGCACTTACTCCTATACCGTATGTAAGAGATTCATCTCCAAATGCATCAATATTAATCCAAACCCTATCGTCTCTGTCATCGAGATTATCTCTCTTTGTGATACTAAAGCGAAGATCAGATCTATCGATATATGCAACAAATCCAACATAAAGATGGGTATCATCATACAAAAGCTTTGCTTCGGTTTTAAGTGGCGCGGGCTGTCCTTGAAATATCTCGGTTCCTGTAAAATTAGTTGCGACTTGCGCTGTTAACCACTCTTGATCGTCTAAAGCTCCATCCAAAATAATTGATGAAGTAATTTTTTTAGGGTTATAAGTAGGTCTCTCAGTTAGGTCTGTAAATGATTGACTAAATAAGTTTGTCAATAAGAGATATATAGCAATTTGCTTTTTCATAATAGTGCCTCCAATAATAGTAATAATATTGTTAAATACCGAACTAATACTTAGACATTGTTTATGTTATAAAGTTGCATGAAAAAAACATTTATAAACTAAACTTTTGATACTTCTCAGCAATACTGAATCCTTGTTTTTTTATAAAATCTGTAGCTTTTGAATCAGAGCTCAATGCTGGATTTGTATGATTCAAGTGTATGAAATGTACTCCAGATTTATTATTAATATCATCCAATACTTCAATTGACTCGATAATAAAGGGATGAGGAATTTTTGACATATCTCTTCCTGGTAATTCATTAATATCATAAAATGTTCCATCTAAGAGACTAAAATCATTGTCCTCTACTACATCCTTGATATTTTGACTCCATTTTTCCCATTTATCTATATCTGGAATAAATATTAATGATTTATTCGGACCATGAATTCTATATCCTACTGTTTCAGAAAATTCATCACGATGAGGAACAATGAATGGTGTAATGCTCAAATTATCATTTAGCTGAATCTTCGTATTATTCTGAAGATTTTTAATATCAATATTATTTAAATCAACAAGCTGACTCCAAGGACCGTTTGTACTCAAGAATGTTTTCATTTTTGGCATCGCATATACTGGAATCTGTTTTGCGCCCATAACTTCACGTCCTAGATGAATTAATCCTGTATAATGACCTATGTGAGCATGTGTGAGAAAAACTCCCTTAAAGGTCCTTTTTTGATCCATTGTTAGTGCATTCAGTTGTAAAGAAAAGTCCGGTGTAGCATCAATCATCCATACTTCATTGGTTGAAGGGTCAACAATACCTAAACTTGATACTTGATTATGTAATTTTGGATTATCCCATTTATTAATACAGCAATCTTTTGTGCATGCAGCATGAGGAGCGCCACCATCTTGGGCAATACCCAATACAATAATATACGGGGTGTTATTTTTAGGTAAAGTCCAACCGATAAGGAAGATCGATATTACTATCAAAGATATAGAATACTTATTCAACAACCGACGATTATCCGCCTAAATGACCACTGTCATCAGATGATTTCACTGGTGCATTCTTAGGATTGTACATCTCTTCAATCTCATCTTTATGTTTCGTTATAACAACTTTACGCTTTATAGACATTTTAGGTGTCAATTCACCGGAATCAACTGTCCATTCTTCATGTATAAGAACAAACTTGCGAATTGATTCATATCGTGAAAAGTTTGTCATTACTTGCTTAACGATTATATCAATCATATCATAAGCATCAGGATGCGCACATAGACTTTTATAATCCAAAGATGCTAACCCTTTATCTTCTGCCCAACTCATTAGATTTTCTTTATTTGGGACTATGAGAGCTGAAATAAAGTTTCTGTCATCTCCTACGACATTACACTGCTCAATATACTTGCTGGATGTCAATGAAACTTCCATAGGTTGAGGTGCAACATTTTTACCTCCAGAAGTAACGATTAAGCTTTTCTTTCTGTCAGTAATTCGTAAAAGACCATCTTCATCAAATTTACCGATATCTCCAGAATGGAACCAACCATCAACAATAGCTTCATTGGTTGCCTCTTCATTCTTGTAATATCCCTGCATAACACAATGACCTCTACATAAAATTTCGCCATCCTCAGCAATTTTCACTTCAACACCAGCAATAGCTTTACCTACTGTACCAAATTTAAAGAAATCAGGATGTCCAATCGTCATCACAGGACTTGTTTCTGTTAAACCATAACCCTCAATAATTGAGATTCCAATTCCACAGAAAAAAGATCCAACTTCTTTTGATAGTGCTGATCCACCAGATGAACAAGCTCTTACCTTACCACCTAAGGCAGCTCTAAACTTATTTAAAACTAATTTATCAGCGATGCTATACTTTAAGCCTAATATGAATGGAAGTTTTTTACTTGCTTGACGATATGGTACCGTTTGCATTCCAACTGCAATAGACCACTCAGCAAGTGTTTTTTTAACACCTGTCATCCCTGATACACTGTCCATTATTTTTCCATGTATTTTTTCAAAAATTCTCGGAACAGCTGTTAAAAATGTTGGTTGAACTTCTCTTATGTTTTCAAATAATATTTCAGGAGTAAAATTCATTTCTGCGTAATAAATCTGAGTACCTTGACTGAAAATAGAATAATGACCACCTACTCTTTCAAAACTATGACTTATTGGTAGGAATGAAACAAATCTTTCTATACCATCAGCTGGCTTTAATTCAGGATTAAGTTCCATTGCTGCCTTAATAATACTATCAATTGAAAGAAGATTATTACAAATATTTGCATGACTCAACATAACACCTTTAGGATTTCCTGTAGTACCACTAGTGTAAATAAGTGTTAATAAATCATCCTCTACTACTGTCTTTGAAAGCTCACGGATATCATGTACTTCATCTTTCATTTTAAAGACTTCAGAAAATTTTACAACATTTTCTTTGGTATCATCATAATTATCATCCATAACTATAATAGTATTTAAATTTGAATTTGCATCATTTATCAAAGGATAAACCTTATCGAGTTGAAGAGCATCTTGCACTATTGCAACTTTACTTTCTGAATGATCTACCACATATCTAGACTGAGCTGGAATAAGTGTTGGATAAACTGGAACAGAAACAGCTCTAATATGTGCAATTGCATAGTCTGAAATAGCCCATTGACGAGAATTTGCCCCGACAATTGCTACCTTCTCATGCTCATTAATACCTAAATTTTTTAATCCATTTGCAAAATCTTCAACTAATTTTTGTAAATCTATTAACTCAATGCCTTCCCATCCATTTGCACCTTTTGTAAAAAAAGTTTTAAGGTTTGGTCTTTCTTCTACTAAATGTTGAAACATTCCTGGTACGGTTTTAAATGACACTTTTTTCTCCTTGGTTAAATACTCTACTATTGACAAGCTACATAATTTACGTGAAATTTGTCAACATTTTTGCCGGGATGGCGGAATTGGTAGACGCGCCGGATTCAAAATCCGGTGAGGGTTTCCTCGTGTCGGTTCGAGCCCGACTCTCGGTACAAAAAAAAAGGGCTTATAAAAAGCCCTTTTTTTAAATCACAATCAAATTAAACGTTATTTCTTCTTATCGCCTTCAACTTCTTCTTCTGGCGGGAATACTGCTGCATCTAATTTCTTAAGCTGTTTCTTGATATCTGAAAGAGCTCTTCTTGTTCTACGTTTTTCAGAATCAAAATTGTCTTCTAATCCTTCTAAGTCACGTTGAACATTTTTAATTTTCTTAGTCAAGTCACGATCAACTCTTTTAATTTCATAAGCTAAATCGTCAATTAAGCTGCCAAGAGAGTCAGCTTTAGTATAAATTAATTTTGTGTTAGCAGTGATTCTATCTTGACCTCTTTTAATTTCTTTTCCTTGGCCAATATTTTCAAGCTCAACGGCTTTTACTCTCTGCTTAAATTCTTGATTTACCATATCTACATGCTCAACTTGCTCTTGTCTTAATTGAGTCATTTCATCCATTGCAGAATTATATTGTAATAATGAAAAACCTACCGCAACGGTAAGGGCTAAAGCTACAACGCTAAGAATCTTTTCTGTACTAGTTAACATTTATAATACCTCAGTTGTTTTTTTAAGTCCACCGAAACTAATCAATGAAAGCCCAATATGAAAACTTTTTTTTTCTAATTAGGAATTTTTCCAATACGTGAAATTCTTGGAGCATAACTATCAAGATTAATTGAAAACCACGTAATAACTGGTTGACCTAATATATGACTCTCTGGTACAAATCCCCAGTATCTAGAGTCCTCACTATTGTCTCGATTATCTCCCATCATCCAAAAGTAGTCCTGTTGAACTTCGTATGAATCTATGTCTGTTATCGATGTTCCGTTTATGTAAAGATGTTGAATGTATTCTTTCTTGAACATAGGAGACCATGGATTAATCAAAGTTGCTCCATCCGTAGGAACATAAGCTTTAAAAATGGACCTATCACCCGTTCTTCTAAAAATATCTCTAGGGCTCTCATTTGTGAAAGCAAATTTTGTTTCTTTATAAATCAATTCTACCTTATTACCCTCATACAATAAAATAGGTATGACCAATTGCCAATCCATAGATTTATCTAAAAGGAAAGAATCTCCCTTTTTAGGAATAATGATTTCAGGATATTGATCCTTGTTACCACTAACACCAGAATTATCACCCTTAGCACCTAAGAAAATATCTTGATCTATAATATCTTTCTCTGAATAGGAGCTTGATAGAAATTGACCTCCATCAGGAAGTTCACTTATAGCCCCATTAACATAAACTTTTCTATCTTCTATTCTAATTCTATCGCCAGCAATACCTATACATCGTTTTACATACTTATAAACAATATCTCTTGGATATTCAAAAACAACTACGTCTCCTCTTTCTACCTTTTTAAATGCTGGAAATCGATAGTCAGGTAAAAAAGTTGGAATGCTAATAGCTGTAAATGGTACCCAAATTTTTTGTGGCAATTTCATACCATAAGCGAAACGACTTCCTACTAACATATCTCCTTTTAAGATATTTCTTTCCATACTAGTAGTTGGAACTATATAGAGCTCCACAACTGTTTCCTTAAGAAAGAGCACAATCAGGATAAGCCCTAATAATGATTTTATTTCTGATATAATTTTCTTCATCTACTTATCATACCAGATATAGGCTTAAATGTTTCCCTGTGAATTGATACGTAAGAATATTCTTTAAGAGCATCGTAATGTTGCTTAGTTCCATATCCTTTATTTTTATTAAAACCATACATAGGATAAATATAGTGAAATGAACGCATAATTTCATCTCTAGTAACTTTTGCGACAATAGAAGCTGCCATAATTGATCTAATTTTTTGATCTCCTTTTATAATACCTTCATTTTCGATTGGTATATCTAGAGGAAATCCGTCTACCATAACCTTATCTGGTTGAAGACTTAAGCTATTAATTGCATCAATCATTGCATGCTCTGATGCGACTTTTATATTCACATCATCTATATAGTCATTCCATTTAATGCCTACAGCAATAGATAATGCTGTATCATTAATAATTTGAAAAAGTGTATTACGTTTCTTTTCTGTTAATTTTTTAGAGTCATTTAAGCCGTCTATATCATTATCTAATATAACTGCTGCTGCTACCACTGGACCAGCCAGCGCACCTCTACCTACTTCATCTACTCCTGCAATTAACATGAAAAGTAAATTAATAATAAAATTCATGTTTACTTTTAAAAAAAATTTTTAATATTCATGCATGTCAAAAATTAAACTTTCCGCAATCATATTTAGTATTATAGGTATACTACTTGTAACTCAAGGAGTTCATTTTTATGATTCAGCATGGTCTTTTCCTGGAAATTTACTACCAGATAATTTTAAAGCAGACTATCCTATAAGCAGTATTCCATTTATGGTCGTTGCATTGCTTGGAACAGGTATTTATATGACATTTAAATTAGGTTTTCCTCAGCTAAGAAGAGTTTTACATGGAATTCGAGTAACGCGAGGAGATTACGATAGCGTTGAAGATGAAGGTGATTTAAATCACTTTAAAGCACTATCAACTGCATTGGCAGCAACAGTCGGTATTGGAAATATTGCAGGAGTTGCTATTGCTATTTATTATGGTGGTCCAGGAGCATTATTCTGGATGTGGATTACTGCTTTTTTTGGAACAGCACTAAAATATGCAGAATGTACTCTTGCGTTAGAATATAGAGAAACTGACTCTCTTGGAAATACTGCTGGTGGACCTATGTATACTATCGAAAATGGCTTAGGGCCTAAATGGAGATGGTTAGCTGCTACGTTTGCTTGTTTTACTATTATCTGCTCATTCTTTACTGGAAATGCAATTCAATCTAATACTTTAACACAACAATTATATGCTCAGATAGAAACGATTACTGGATCTGATAATGCTATTATGGCTACAAGTTCAATCACCTTACTTGGTAGTGAATCAAATATTTCTTTAATGCATGTTATTATAGGTCTATCATGTGCTGCTATCGTTGGAGCTGTTATTCTTGGTGGAATTAAACGTATTGGTAATGTAACAAGCTATTTAGTGCCAATTATGGCTACAATTTATGTATTCTGTGCTCTCTTTATAATTATATCTAACTATGAACATGTTAGCGAATCTTTTAATACTATTTTTACAATGGCATTTAACCCTCCTTCTATTAAGGAGCCTGCCATTGGAGTAGCAGCCGGTGCGTTCATTGCTTTCTTAAATACAATGATGATGGGTGTGAAAAGAGGATTATTCTCAAGTGAATCTGGACAAGGATCTGCTGCTATCGCACATTCAACAGCGAAGACGCCATATGCTGTAAGAGAAGGCGTTGTTGCTCTTCTAGAACCATATATTGATACTATTATTATCTGTACATTAACAGGGCTTGTTATAATGGTAACTAATTCATGGCATTTAACTGAATTCTATAGCCAAAGAATTGATCCATCTATAACAGACTTAAAAGCGGGAGTTCTTTTAACAAGCCATGCCTTTGATCTCGGAATACCTTATGGAGCTGAAATTGTAACAATGGCTGTGGTATTGTTTGCTTTATCAACTGCTATTAGTTGGTCTTTTTATGGAGAAAGAGCTACAGAATATTTATTTGGAACTGGTGCGATTTCTATTTATAGATACTGTTATGTATTTATGGTTTTTGTAGGATCAATGCTAACCTTAGAACAGGTATGGATATTTGGAGATGCAGCTCTAGCATTCATGACTTTTCCAAACTTACTTGCTATCATATTATTAAGTAATAAGCTAAAAGATTTATCTAGCGATTATTTTGAAAAGTACTAGTTAGTTTTTAAGTACAAACTTTACAACACATTCGATATGATGTGTCATTGGAAATAAATCAACAGCAGTAATCTTATCTAAAGAATATCCAGAATCTTCTAAAAACCTACTATCTCTAGCAAGTGACGCTGGATCACATGAAATATAAACGATAGTTCTAGGCTTTTTAGAGGAAATTTGGTCTATAACAACCTTACCAGCTCCAGTCCTAGGTGGATCTAGCAAAATAACATCAATATCCTGAATATAGCGTAATTTTTTATCCACAGAGCCCTTGTGAATCGAAACATTGTTATATCCTTTAAATATCTTTGATGCATCCCTAACAGCATGATTGCTTAGTTCAATCAAATGAACATGTCCATGATTCCCAATTTTTTCTGTAATTGGCATAGTAAACAATCCAACGCCGCCATACAAATCACAAACAATGTCTCCGGGTTTTAAATTCATAAAATCTAAGGATAAGTCTGTTAATGTTTTTGGTGCACGTATATGACTTTGCCAGAATGAATGTGAAGAAATGTTATAAGTATTTTCGCCAATTACTTCGCGAAGTTTTGATGGACCTGAAATAGTAAATTTTCCTCTGGATATATTTTTTTGACCTGAACTAGATACAGCAACTCTAACGCGATCATCTCCATTCCATTTTTTGTTAAATACTTCAGGAGTATTAATCTCCTTAAGACCGATTAGACATTCATCAATTTCAATAATTTTTTTTGTTTTTGAGGCATATAAACCGACATGACCATTATCAGAAACTGCAAAATCAAAACGAGTTCGCCAATGTAAGCCATCTTTAGGCTCAACTGTAATCATCTCAGGATCAACTTCTATTTTCCCAATACGTAAAAACTGGTCTTTAACGACATCTAACTTCATTTTTTGTTGAGCAGATAAAGCAATATGCTGAAAGTCGCAACCTCCACATCCATCTGGAATAGCATACTTACAAGCAGGCTCTATTCTTTCGGCTGATTTTTCTAAAATTTCTACGGCATCTCCGTGAGCTAATTTTGATGATACAGATGTAATCTTTACAATAGCTTTTTCACCTGTAATGCCATGTCGAACAAAGATAACTTGACCATTATGACGGGATATGAAATGACCCCCATGAGCAATAGGACCAATCTCAACTTCGATTCGATCCCCTATGTTTAAACTTTTAACCACTAGTGTCTAAGTAGAGCTTAAGCTAGCCCTAGATAGTTTTTCACATCAGAAAGTACGTTTTTGACTAGTTTATCATCTGATTCTAGAAGTATTTTTACTTTTTCTCTTCCTTGAGCTATTTTAGTACCCTTATAAGAGAACCAGGAGCCCATTTTATCTACTATGCCACCTTGTAGTGCGAGATCAAGCAAGTCACCTTCATATGATATACCTTTACCATACATAATGTCAAATTCAGTCATTTTGAATGGTGGAGCAACTTTATTTTTTACAACTTTCACCCTTGTTCTATTTCCAGTCATATCTGTACCTTCTTTAATAGCGGCAATTCTACGAATGTCTAATCTAACTGATGCATAAAACTTTAAAGCTCTTCCACCTGGAGTAGTTTCAGGACTACCAAACATTACTCCAATTTTTTCTCTAATTTGATTAATAAAAACAACACATGTTCTTGACTTGTTAATAGGTCCAGATAGCTTACGTAAAGCTTGAGACATTAAACGTGCTTGCAGCCCAACAGTAAGATCTCCAATTTGACCTTCTAATTCTTTTCTAGGAACTAGTGCAGCAACCGAATCAATAACAATTACATCTAGTGCACCTGTCTCAAGTAATTTTTGTAAAATATCTAATGCTTGTTCCGCAGTATCTGGTTGAGAAACTAATAAGTCGTCTGGTTTGCAACCTAGATTTTCTGCATATATAGGGTCTAGAGCATTTTCTACATCGATAAATGCAGCTGAACCTCCATTTTTTTGACACTCAGCAATAATATGTAAAGCTAAAGTTGTTTTTCCGGAAGACTCTGGTCCAAAAACTTCTACAATTCGTCCCTTTGGAACTCCACCAACACCTAAAGCCATATCCAATGATAAACATCCTGTAGAAATAGCCTCAACATCCAAGGTAGCCGTTCCGCCTAATCGCATGATTGAGCCTTCGCCATATGCCTTATTAATATCCTGTTGTACCGTATCTAATACTTTGGTTTTATTTGCTGTTTCTTTTTTTGTTGCCATGACTCTTCCCTTTTTAAATTTGTTTTTATTTAGAATTTTTTAAAATTTTTCTTATCTCATTTAAGCATAAAATAACTGTTAATTCGCGATTGATATTACGGTTTGGTGTTAAATTATACTTCCTAATATATACATTATTTTTATAAGATATTCCAACAAATACTAATCCTACTGGTTTTTTTTCAGTTCCGCCATCTGGACCCGCTATTCCCGTTATACCTACACCTATTTCACTCTTTAAATTCTTGGCAATATTAACAGCTAATTCACCGGCAGTTTCTTCGCTCACAGCTCCGTATTGATCTAGGGTATTTTGCTTAACATTCACTAAATCGTGTTTCAATTCATTGCTATAGCACACAATACCTCCATTAAAGTATTCAGAGCTACCAGGAACATCTGTAAGCCTAACACTTAATAAACCTGCAGTACAAGATTCAGCTGTAGCAATTGTTGCATTATTTTTGATTAAAAGATCTGCAACAACTTCTTCTAATTTATCAGAATCAAACCCATAGACATATTTATCAATTCTTTTAACAATAGACTTAAGCAAGCTATCAAGAAAGTCTGTATCTTGAGTTGTTAATCGAATATCAACTCCAAGCATACGATGCGGTAAAAATGCAATATCACACTTATCTTTATTTGCATCTATAATATCAGATATTTTTTCTTGAAGAATAGATTCTGGCACTCCAGTAGTCCTTATCGACTTGCAAACCACTTTATTCTCTAAGTCTTTCTCAAGAATAGGTAAAACATAATTTTTCATCATAGATTTCATTTCTTGAGGAACCCCTGGTAATGCAAAAAAATGGCTTTTTTTAGGACCACCCTTCAAAGCAGTTTTCGCAGTTTTAAAAAGTGATGAATGATCTTTTATGTAGTGCAACCCTCTGGCTGTTCCTACTAGATTTGTTATCATTTGACCTTTTTTTGATTTGTAAGCTTGATTCTTATTTAAGTTTGGCATCTTAAAGTTGAGCTTTTGAAAACGTTCTTTGAGTATGCTCCAATATTCTTTATCAAATTCATGCTTGTCATCAAAATACTCTAGAAAAGCAGAAACAGTAATATCGTCAACAGTTGGACCTAAACCTCCTGTGACTATTACACAGTCACATTCCCAATCTTTCCACATAGATTCAAGAGTATCGTAGATATCAGCTAAATCGTCTTGGATAGTCTGTCTTACATGTACTTTCATACCAGACTCTAACAACTTTTGTCCAATCCAAGCAGAATTACGATCAATGGTAAATCCGCTTAATAATTCATTTCCAATGGTTATGATTCCAATCTTCATTATATGACCCACAAACAAGTACTTAAAATAGAAATAACAACAATACCAGTTAATAGCGCTGCCATGATATCGTCCCCTATAACATTTATATACGCAGAATCCTTAGCACTACTATCAATATTACTCCACCATACTGGTGCAGTATTTGGGTCATCAATCCAACCAACAGGACCTATTTTGCTTATATCAAAAATTCGAAATACTATAAATGTTGTAAAAAATAAGAGTTCTTGATTATTTATATAATCAGGAAGATTAAAAATAAAACCTCCAAAAATACTAGAAAACGTGTGCACTATAAAAAGAGCGAGAGTCATTCCAATGACTTCATCCAATACAAATTCCTTAGGATCTTTAGAGCTAAATAAAGGTAATGATTTTTTATATATAGCAGGTGTAAAAAGAAATGTGATAGAAATGAAGAATAGGAGTGTATTAGATGGATCTTTAGATAAGATAGTTACTATCAAAACAAATAAAGAAGCCCATGTTCCTCCTCCTGGAAGTCTACCTAAGCCAAAAAGAGTTGCAAGTTGATAATTCATATAATCTCCTATTTTTTTAAAATCCATTTTTGAACACATATTCAAATCCTGTTGCTGCTGCATAAATTGCATTTAATGAAACGATTAGATTGATAATATCTTGTGTAGGGTTATTCAATAATATAACAATAACCATAACATGCTGAAATACAGTTTTTAATTTTCCATATTGAGATGTTACTAGAGGTTTATCCTTTCCAATAAGATAGTTTCTATAAATCGTAATTAAAATATCGCGACCGATAATAATACTATAAGCCCAAAGCAATATTATTCCTTGGTAAGCTAATATCGTTAGTGTACCTATCATGAGAATTTTATCTGCTAAAGGATCAAGGTAATTACCTTTTTCAGATACAAGATTATGTTTTCTGGCTAATCTTCCATCTGCAATATCGCTAAAACTACAGTAAGCAAAAACTATTGCAGCTACTGTATAGCTGTTGATATAGATAAGATATATAATAAATGGAGTAAGAATAATGCGAGAATAAGTTAAAAAATTGATAAAGTTTTTCAATTGAGCTTTACCCTTCCCTGAATAGCGGTAGTCACTGTTTTGTCATCTATATATTCTAGATTACTGCCAACAGGTAACCCTACTGCCAATCTGGAAATAATTACTTTTTTATCTTTTAATATTTTTTCTACATACATCGCAGTTGCATTACCTGACGTGCTTGGATTTGTAGCAATAATAACTTCTTCTAACTTATCATCAATGCGCTTTAAAAGCTTATCAAATGATAATTCTGACGGACCTATACCGTCTAATGGTGATATAGCGCCTCCAAGAACATGATATAAACCATCATAACTATTGGTATTTTCAATCTTTACAGCATCCTCAACATTTTCAACAACGCATAAGCATGAGACATTTCGATTTGAATTACAACTACAGTCTTCATCTTCTTTTAAGAAGATCATTCCGCAATTATCGCAGTTAGATAATTTCTCACTTATATTATCTAATCCAACTATCAAGTCCTTTGCAACAGATTTATTAGAGCGAACAATAAAATATGCAATACGTTCAGCTCCTTTTCTACCTACTCCAGGAAATTTTGTTAAAGCCTCTACTAGTTGGTCGATATATACTACTACTTTACTCATTACATTCCTGGGATATTATCCATTAAGCCACCTGTTACAGATTTAAGTCTTTTTGCAGAAGTGTCTTTTGCTTTTTCTAACGCATTATTAACAGCAACCTTGATTGCATTTTCAATAATATATGCATCACTACTCAGTAATGTCTCTTGAATTTCAACTCTAGTAGTTTTCATATCAGCTGTCATAGTAACAACGCATGATCCATTAGAAGAAGATCCTTCAACTTCAACCTTCTCTAATTCTTTTTTAATTTTAGTCATTTCAGATTTCATATTCTGCGCTTGCTTCATCATTTCTTTCATATTTCCAAACATTATGCAAAATCCTTTCCGTCAAATAATTTGACAATATCATCTTGATTAATTTCTTCTTTTACATCTTCTTCAATTTTTGGCACGTTGGTATCGACAACAATATTCACCTTCAATGAAACCCCTAAAACTGAATTTATTGTAGATAAGATAAAAGGATCCTTAAGAAGTTTCTGACTAAACTCATTACTATCATAAGATATCAACTCTAAAGTATCATCTTTTAGATCGCCAACGATACATGTTTCTAACAAAACTCCAATAGACCCTCTTTCTTTAGAGACTTTTTTTAGAATTTGGCTCCAAGAATCTTTTACATCATCTATAGAAATTTTAGAGGGACTTTTTTTTACCTTTTTTTCCTCTTTAGCAGGCTCTTTATGATCAATCTCAACTTTAGGTGCCGACTTTACCTTTGGAACAACCTTCTTAGCCAACTTTGCAGGTGCGGGACTTTCAGCAGTATCTGATTCTAAAAACTTTTCAATATCTATACTGTTATCAAATTGTAGCAATTTAATTAATGTCATTTCAAAAATTAAATATTGATCTGAAAATTGCTTAATTGATGAGTATAATTCTGACAGATTTGTTGACAATCTTACTACGTCTTTCAATGTCCATTCATAGTTAATATTCTTGTAGATTTTAGCTACTTCCGGTGAAATACCAGCTAACCCTAACCCATTGGTATAATGAAGTAAAGCAAGGTTGCGAAAGTGACCTATCAAACCTTTTAGAAGATCTTCGATGATATAACCTTTATCTCTAATTTTTTGTATAGATAAAACAAGGCTATCTCCATCTTTATTGTGAAGAGCATCTGTAATATTAAAATAAATTTCTGTAGGAACAATGCCAAGCAAATCAATTACCATCTCTGTAGTAATTTTTTTGTCGCTAAATACTAATACTTGATCTAGAAAACCTAAAGCATCTCTCATGCTACCATCGGACTTATTAGCAATCAATTCAAGTGAAGTGTCGTCAATTTTTACCGACTCTACTTTAAGTATATGTTTTAGCCTATCTTTAATAACAGTGTTTGTCATAGGTAAAAAATCAAAACGTTGGCATCGAGAAATAATTGTTTGTGGAACTTTATGAATATCTGTAGTAGCCATAATAAACTTTACATGCGTAGGTGGCTCTTCTAAAGTCTTAAGTAGCGCATTAAATGCTTGAACTGTTAACATATGTACTTCATCAATAATAACTACCTTAAACTTGCCTGATAAAGGCATAAATTTAATATTCTCTCTCAATTCACGAATCTCATCAATACCTCTATTTGATGCACCGTCAATTTCAATAACATCCATAGATCTGCCTTCTATAATCTCTTTCACTGCATCTGAATCAGTATCGTAATCTATTGAAGGAGTATCTGAACCATTTAGGGACATAGCTAATAATCGAGCTGTTGTTGTTTTACCAACTCCCCTAGGACCTGCAAATAAAAAAGCTTGAGCAATACGATTCTTTTCGAATGCCTTTTGTAGCGTTTCGGTGATATGGTCTTGACCAACAACATCTTTAAAATGTTTTGGTCTCCATTTTAGTGCTAAAATTTGATAATTTTTACTCAATTGAATCCTTTTCTTTCGACAATTTAATAAAAGTTTTAAATTTTATAATGATAAATAATGAAAGGTTGTAAATAATGTTCATAATTCCAACAGAACAAACGATTAAATATGCTAAAGAAAATCACGATGATGGAAAGCCTATCGTCCAGATAAACCTCTTTTCATATAATAAAAATGCTAAATACAAAAATATTACATTAAATGAGATATCTGGAAGAGATGCCTATAAAAAATATGCTAATATTGCTACTAAAGCAGTTATAGAAGTTGGTGGAAAGGTATTATGGTGGTCCAAAATAAGATTAACAATGATTGGTCCAGATAAAGATAAATGGGATGAAGTTGGAGTAGTATGGTATCCTAATATGAAAAAATTTCTGGAAATGACAGAAATTGATTGGTATAAATCTTCATTCATACATAGAGAAGCTGCTTTAGCAGATACGCGACTGATTACATGTTATGATATGTCAAGATCTATGAAGATGAAGCTATGGTTAGCCTCTTGGTTTGGAAAAATAATCTTTAGATAAAAAGAGAAAGAGTGTAGAAACTTATCCTACACTCTTTATCAGTCTTTATTTATCTTCTTTTTCTAGTTCATTTCTCAAGCTATCAGCTTTAGCAACGCTGGCTTTAAGACCCATTTTTACTGATTGTTCAAAATATCTTAATGCGTCAAAATCATTCTTCATTGCTAAATAATAATCTCCCATTGAATCGTAAGGATTCGCTGAACCAGAAGCTCTCCTAATTTGTTCTTGGAACTTCTTACCTGCATTATCCAAGTCACCTTTTTCCATATATGCATATCCCATCATATTTAATACTGGAGTAAAGTTAGGATTCATTAAATATAAAGCTTTTGCTCTATCGAGAACCACATCTGCTCCTCTATCAGAGATTGTAGCAAAAACTGTTTCAAATGCTAAGAACGAATCGTCTGAATATTTATCAGATAATGCTTCACTTAATGCATTAAAACTATTAGTTCCACTTTTCATATCATTAGCTACTGCATTAATCATTGCAGCTTCATCTTCTGAGGCATTTAAAGACATGCTAACAGCAATATCTAGGTCATCTTCAATATCACCTTGATTGCCTAAGAAACCGCTTGTTCTAGCTCGCATTGCATAGGCAAGTGCAAAGTTGGGATCTTGTTCAATTGCATTTGAAAATGATTTATACGCATTTTCCCATTCTAAATTATAAAGCTGCCATCTTCCCATATCAAATGCATTATTTGCATCTTCATTTTCTGTGCTTGTACGCATAATTTTAGCTTCATCATGAGATAATTTTGCTTCATACTGAGCTAAAGCGGTGTTTCTTGGACCCCATGAAAAAGTTGGATCGATTGCTGTTGCTTCCATATAGTATCTTATAGCTAAATCGTAATCTCCTTTATTTAAATAAAACTCTCCAAGAGAATCCAACGCATTTGCTTGTTTTGGATCTAATTCTATATATTTCTCAATATATGGTAATGCCATATCATACTCTTCTGATTTAGGATCTATATTCCACATATAAGAATAAGCCAATAAGTTGTATAAATGTCCTGCGTTTAGCCTTTCAGCTGCTTCTAATAACATTTCTCTAGCTTCTTCGACCTTATCTTCACGTTGAAGACTTCTATAGGCACCAGCAGCTAAGAATCTGTCATTTGGATATTTTTTATATAAATCAGAATATCCTGCAAATCGATCACCTTCACCGTTTATCCAATTTACTGCTGCTTGAGCAAGCATAGTTTCTGGATGTCCAGGTTTTGATAATTCTAGAGCAGTTTCTAATAACTCTCTTTTTAAGACTCTATCTTGTTCTACATGTGCCTTATTTAAATAACATGTCACACAATTAGGATCTTTATCAATCCCTTTATCAAATTCAGCTCTAGCTAAATCAAACATGACGTGATGCGCCGCATCTAGTCCAGCAGCAGCTTCTTTTGAAGCGTCTCCTACTTGTCTAGACATTTCACCATCAGAGTTATTACAACCAATAAATAGCATAGCTGTAAAAAATACCGATAGCATCAAATTGTATTTTTTCATCTTTATTTCCTTTATTTTTTTATTATTCATCAAAAGAGATGAACTTTTCGTTTTCATTGAATTCAATTGCAATAAATAGTTTGAAAGAAATTCCATATTTCTGCACTTGAATTGATATCCATATTTCCAAATGACCCTGGCCAGTCGTGACGACCACCAACGACTCTGTAGAGCCAAACATCGTTGCAATTTGATGGATTAGTATATTTAAGTGAGGTAACAGTACTACCATCAGTTGCATTAATATTAGGTAAATTTTCAGATTGAAAAGACGTATAACCATTTCTGTTTGCAAAGAATTCAATCATTGTATCTACCCCTAAATAAGGTCCCCATCCTCCCGTGTTATTTATGGCTCCATCATAAAAAGTTATACCGTCATTTGTACCATGTATTTCCATGACGGGGATAGAAATATTATTCGTACAATTATCTTGTATATCTTGCAGCATCGTTCCTGCAATGGAGGCAATTCCTTTAAAAACACCACTACCCTGACAGGCAATCTTATAGCACATGTCGCCACCATTAGACATTCCAGTTCCATATATTCGATCGGGGTCTAATCCACGTGTAGTCTGTAGATGAGATGCCAATGCCTCTATAAAGCCTAGGTCATCAACTGTTTCAATACCGATATGGAACTCATACTCAACATTAAAAAATCGATTATCAAGAAAGTCATTTGTTCCCCTAGGATAACATACTGCAAACCCTTCACTATCAGCTATTGCATTAAATCCAGAATACGATTCAATTG
>Ga0075444_10000196_pt1 | contig 34800 bp, 35 predicted proteins | sample CoawatmetaG01DNA_FD_76836 | JGI IMG/M metagenome (GOLD analysis project Ga0075444, IMG submission 76836) | Marine microbial communities from the West Antarctic Peninsula - Coastal water metaG017-DNA | ecosystem: Environmental > Aquatic > Marine > Coastal | place: Atlantic Ocean: West Antarctic... | reverse complement strand
TCTTTGATTTTATAAAGGCCTTCAATCAAAGAAGATGTTGTATAGTCATATTTTCTGCTGTTAAAAATAAATATTTTTACTTTCATTAGTCTAAGCCATCTACTCCCAAAATATTGCCGAACTATTGATATTATTTATAATCTCATTGCTCACTTCTTTATTGTAAACCCCAGCCTTTAGAATAACTATTGGATTTTCAATATCGTTGAGTATGGTTGGTGACTCTACCGTCATTCTGGTTCCATAAAGTCGTTTTCCATGCTTATTTTTATCATTATCTAAAAGACAAATAATACGATCAGTATTTAGTCCTAACTCAATAAGATATTGAGCAAAAACATGTGCGCCAAATAAATATATTTTCTGGTTTTTCGGCGATTGATGAATTTTCTCATTAAGTTTTAAAATTAACTCAGCATGATATTCTAGATAATCAAGATAGATTTTTTTATTGTATTCATATAGATTAGGAGGCAATTCAATGACTTTTTGCTGATTATCTTTGATAAAAGCATAAAAAATACTATGATCTTCTCTAAAATATTTTTTATCAATTCTACGAAAACCTTTTTTTGATAATAAGTATTCTACATATGGCTCAGTAATAAAAAAGGTATGTTCAAAGTTAAGACAATTTGTATATTTTCTCCTAAGCATTTCTTCCATGTTTGGAAGGCTAAAGATTAATTTTTGACCATCTTTTATAAATTTAGAAATGCTATTTAGAAATTGATCAGGGAAGTATATATGCTCAAATACATGAGAATGAATAACAGTATCAACTTCGCGATTGAGAGTAAATTTATCATCAAAAAATCCTTCAATAAATTCAGCATCGACCCCCTCTACTGGGGATGGATTAGGCTCCAATATAACCCAATCAATTGCCTCTTTTTTTCCATATTCTCTACTTAATATTCCATGCGCACCACCAATCTCAAGTACTGATTTTGGTTGAAATCTGTTAATAAAATTAGCAAACTCTTGGTGATGCTCCAACCATAATGAGCCCACAACTCCCGAGTCATGATCTTCTTTATAAAGTATATTTAGCGGAATTAAATTAGTGAGTTGCAACATTCCATTAGCTCTAGAAATAGCCCATGTCATATCTGCAGTTATATCTTCTTCCCTTTTATGCTCAACACAGCCCATGAATACTGGGAAATTTTTTAATGTATCAAGTAACTCAAGGTCCTCTTCTTGATTTATTACATTTTTAAGTCTAGATACTAGTTTCATAATTTTACTTTAACTCAATCAGTTGCATTTTTAACTAACCCTAAAATGAAATGAATATAGAAAATAATAGGCGAGGTGAAAAAACTGTTAACTCTTTGGAATTTTTTAGTTTCCAAAGGCTCAGTAATTATTAGTTATAAATTAAGTTTTTATAAATCCAACGTACTAATTATTTGTTCCTTGATTTTATTACTGCTTAAACCATATTTATCATACAAATCAGATGGCTCTCCTGATTCAGGGAACATATCATTTAAACCAATCCTATGTAATTTAACACCTAAACCCTCTTCAGCAATAATTTCAGCAACTGCAGAGCCTAAACCACCAATTATCGTATGATCTTCAACCGTAAATACGTGGTTAGTTGAGTACTTTATAATTATTTCTCTATCTAATGGCTTAATTGTATGCATATCAATAACACTTACATTAAGCCCTTCAGTTGCAGCTAAAACATCTCCTAAAACACAACCAGTAGAAAACACCACTCCGAGAGAGCCAGTTCGATGCAAAGTTCCCTTTCCTATTTCAAACGAATCTATTTCAGAATAAATCTCTGTAACAGGCTGCCTACCAAGCCTCAAGTAATGGGGATTAGTTATCTCATTTTCACATAGAAACTTTACAAGTGATTTTGTTTGGTTGTATGTTGAAGGATTTAAAATTGTCATTCCTGGAAGAGCCCTCATCAAGCTAATATCCTCTAATCCCATTTGAGTAACACCATCTTTCCCAATGGCCAAGCCAGAGTGAGTTCCAACAAGAATACATGGGGCATTTGAATATGCAATTGAACACCTAATAGCATCATATTTGCCTGTTAAAAATGAAGCAAATGAGGCCAGAAAAACTTTAAATCCATATTCTGATAATCCTGAAGCAACACCAATCATATTATTTTCAGCTATTCCCATTTCAAGAAACCTATCAGGATACTCTTCACCAAAAGCATTGATCTTCGTTGCTCCACCTAAGTCAGCATTTAATCCGATAATCTGATCATTATTTTCTGCAGAAGCTTTTAGCTGTTCTCCAAACGCATCACGAGTTGCTTTCATCATCTAACTCCAATAAAGCATTTAAATATTCTTCTTTTGAGGGAACCTTTGCATGCCATGTTGGACTGCTCATAAATGAAACGCCCTTCCCCTTTTTAGTATTTAATATTACACAGATTGGCCTACCATTCCTCTTTAAACTTCCAATTGTTGAAGATATTTCATCAAGGTTGTTGCCATCTATAGAGTATGTTTCCCAGCCAAATGATTTTATTTTTGATTGCAAATCACCGAGATCTAAAATATCTTTAACGTACCCATCATTTTGAGCTCCATTGGCATCAACAAAACAAATTAAATTATCTAATTCATACTTTGGCGCTAGCATGAGAGCCTCCCATATTTGTCCTTCCTGAGTCTCTCCATCACCAATAATACAGAATATACTATTATCTAATTTTTTTAATTTACAGGCTATTGCATGGCCAATTGCAATACTAAGGCCCTGGCCTAGAGCTCCAGTAGTAGCATGCATATATGCTAATCTCTCTTTGTCAGGGTGCCCTTGAAGTGGCGAATTAATCTCTCTAAAGTCATTTAAATTTTTAATAAGTCCTAATTCATAAAGAACGGCATAAAGTATAGGGACAGCATGGCCTTTAGATAAAATTAACTTATCTTTGCCTTCTTCTATGAGGTTGAAGTTACTATAAAGATAGGCAACAAGTTCAGCAATTGAAAAGGATCCACCAATATGTCCTGATTTTTTTTCAAAAACCATATTCAATACGTGCTTTCTAAGCTTGTTAGGATTAATTTTCATTAGCCACGTATTCCTTAAGTAGACCAACAGCAATATGGGTTACTGTTGAAATACAATCTTCATAATGAAAATTATTATTATTACCACCAGTTTGACCAGGAAAAGTTGATGCATCACTATTAATTCTTAGCATTAAATCTGCGTAATCATCAGATTTAGTATTTTTATTTCTTGTCATGACTACACAAGTTAACTTTAATTCTTTTGCAATCTTTAAGGCTTCAATAATATTGCTGGAGTTTCCTGACCCACTCATAGCGAATAAAATATCCCCTTCTGAGGCTTGATATTTCAATTGCTCTGAGAATATACAATCAAAACCCAAATCATTAGTAATTCCCGTTATAGTTGCACCAGAATCACACAAGCTTACTGCATGAAAATTATTTCGATGACCTTGTCTTCCTGATTTATCTTCAGAAACAAAAGGATGCATATTCAAATCTAGCACTAAATTTTGGACAGAAGCAACGTTTCCACCATTGCCACAAGCAAATATTTTTCTTTCATTTTTGTAAGCATTAATTATGAATTCAACAAATTTTTCAATATCTTCTGTTGGGATTGATAGCAGAGCATGATTTGATTCTTCTTTATACAAATTAATTAATTTTTTCATTTTTATCCTCTGATAATTTTTTTACCAACATATACTTCCCTAATAAAAACAAAAAATTTCCATACTCTCCACCATGGAATTCTTTATATAAAGAACATATACCTACATACTGCAAAATTCCTAATAACTCAACGTTTTTCCAGCTTAACTCTTTCTCTTTGCAGAAATTTTCAAAATAAAACATTAATAAATTTAGGTTGCTTTTCAAATTATAGTCAATAAAGGCACAATTATCATTAATTTTATATTTATACCCCTTAGATAGAATAATTTGACCATTGATAATTAATGCATGATACAGCTTTCCAAGATCATAATATAAATCACCGACATCTAAGCTATCTCCAAAGGAGTCTCTCCAATCAATTAACTTAAAATTATTACCATCATGTATTATATTTTCAGGTTGAAAATCTCCATGAAATTTCGCTGGAGTAGCTATTTCATATATAGAAGCCCAGTCTATTTTTTTTAAAAGTTCAAGTATTCCATCAACTCTAACTCCATTAATAAATTCAATCCTATCTAGATCAGTTCCAGCAAACGAGTTAATTATTCTGCTATGTGTTTTATTGTAATACATTTCTTTGCAATCACTTAAAAATTGATCTGTCTTTTTAAACTGCACTGATGCAAATTTATCGAAATAAAAAGGGAGGATTTGTTTTAGCAATTTATCATCAGACAAATTTGATAAAAGTTTTCCATTGATATAATCATAGGAGAACATATTATCATTTAAGTATTTTATAGTCGGAGAGCTACCATTTAAGTATTTAACTCTTTCAATTCGTTTTTTTGCAATTTCAGTATCTGAAAAATATTTTATAACTTTTCCATTTTCAATAAAAACGGCTTCATTAACTTTAGTTGCAACCACTTCATGCGAAAATTTCCTTCTTACTTTCTCATACGACTCATCATTACCAGTGTCGTGCCAAGTAAAATCTATTAGCTCTACTTTATGTAGTCCTTCAAAACCATCCAAAACCTGAAACTCATAATTAGTAGGAGCAGGGTTTTCAGATTTAAAGCCCTTTCTGCTCTCTAATTTATTCCAAAATAAAGTATAGTTAAAAATACCAGCTGCACCAACATATGCAAGATTCCCTTCACCAAAATATAGTTTTTTTAAATATCTAGAACTATCCTTACTTTCATGGTCATAAACTAAACAATATTTTGATGAGTCTTCGAGCTCTACATGGGAAACTCCCATCCAGTCAAAATCTAAACTCTCAAAAAAATGTGTCTCTTCGAGTATAGTGTCTGTTGAAGTAAATATAAATGGTGACTCTAAATGTTTCTTACAAGATAATAAGCTTAGTCCTGGTCCAGAGCCAGGTCCATCAAAATTATCAACATCTATAAATTTTATATTTCTTAAAGGAAATACATGATTAATATATGACTTAACTTGCTCTGATTTATATCCAACAGCTATTACAATTTCCGTACTTTCAGGAACATATTCAATTATGTGAGAGATAACCGCTTTATTTTCTAAAGGAAGTAAGGCCTTATGAAGCCCAGTGATAGATGTATTTCTTGTACCTTTACCTGCAGCTAAAATACATAATTTAAAATTAGTATTTCTTTTTGTGCTCACTGTCTATTTTACCTGATGATCTATTTGTATCATCTTCATATCTAACAACATCATTTAAGTGAGGAGTAGATACTTCTAATGCAGTATAAGACTCTATTGCTATTACTCTATGTTTTCTATGTAAAGGCACGGTCCAGCCTGAACCAACTTCATAAATTTTTGACTCCATTTCCCCATTATCATTTTCCAATAAGACCTCAGCCTTACCTTCAATAACATAGTTAGCTTCAATTTTATACTCATGTGATTGAAGGCTACATTGATTGCCTTTTTCCATATGAATAACTTTAAAAGCATAAAATTCATTAAGCTCTAACCAGAGCTCATAGCCCCATGGTTTAATGACCTTATAATTGCTTACAGATAAAGAATCAGGTTTTTCAGCCTCAATGACATCTTTATAGTCCTCTAAAGCTTTTCTTATAAACGAATCTTTGATATTAGTATAGTTCAATGCACACTCAATACGTGTTAAAAAAATATTGGATTATTATATATAGTTTTCAGAAAAAAATGTAAAATTTTATTATAAAATTGCATCTTATGAGATAAAAAAACGATCCAGTGCAAGATCAATTTCATCCATTTCAATCTCGATTCCAGTATAGATATGAAATTGTTTTTGAAACTGATATTTTGTCATTTCAATCCCAGTAAAAAAAACCTTACCTGAATCTTTTGCTGCAACAATAATATCTGTATCTTTAGGTGAGACAGCTAGATCAAAAATAATATTAGCATTACTACAAAGATTTTTTAAATCCCCTTCATATTTTGCAGGTGTAGCATTCAATAGTAAATCATAAGTAGAGGAAATAGAATCAATATTTTTTAATAAATTAATGTTATAGAGCTTACTTTTTTCAAAAGCAACCAAAGTATTTCTTGAAAAAATTGAAATCGAATCAATTTTAAGATTTTTCAATGCCACAATAATTGAGTCTACAACAGAGCCAGAGCCATATATGATAACTTTGCTAACCTTTACACTTTCCAATACTTTTGTTACTCCATATATATCAGTATTATGGCCAGTTGTAAAACCATTTTTATTGATGATCGTATTTACAGATTGTGTTTTTTTTGCATTGTCACTCAACTTATCTAAATAAGGAATCACTTTATTTTTTAATGGCATGGAAACACTACAGCCCAAGCAATTTAGTGTCTTCACAGACTCAATCATTTCTTTAGAATTCTCACAGGAGCGAGGAAGATATATAGAGTTTAAGTCATATTTTTCAAAAAAATAATTATATAAAGTTGCGCCAAAATTTCCAGGATTTGATGAACAGGAAAGATAAAGTGAGGTTTTGTTATTTATTAACATTAATTTATGAAGTCAAATAGCTATGCAAAAAATTATTAAAACTAAGTTTATAAGCCTGATATCGAGTAATTAGTGCATTTTTGGTCATACTGTCCAATCACCTAAATTTAACTGTTTATCTGGAAGCTGCTCTGGGTTGTATTCAGAGAAAAATTTTTGCATTATATGAATACAGGCTTCTGCAACTGCTCTATCTCCCCCTGCTCGCTGAGTCACAAAGTTAGCATATTGCTTTGCATTGTTATCTGCATTTTTTGGGGCAATTGAATAACCCACTTCTTTCATAACATAATGATCAAAAATACCATCACCCATGTAAATCACCTCTTTTGAATTATAAAGCTCTTTAATCCATTCAATTCTTTTAATTGTGCTAACCAAATCAAGTTTGAACCCCATATCATCTTTAATTCTTTTATTACTAATTTGAAAACCTTTTTTATCACCCGTAACAAATCTAATTTGAATATATGGATTTAGGAGACTCAAGGCATCATTATCATCAGGGCCAAAAACTTTCATTTGCTTACCTTCTTTAGAATATAAAAAATGTCCTGTAGTCATTACACCATCTACATCTAATATGAAAATTTTTGGCTTAATCATTATTTTGTAAGTATTCCTTTTTTATATTTTCAATATATTCTTCTACAGAATGTGTCTCATGCCAACCAAGGTCTTTAGTCTTTTCACACACAACTATAGCACTCATCCTATTGCCTTTTCTTTCAGGAATCATTTCGATTTCAGTGTCGAAAAACCTAGCAATATCCAAGACTGAATACGCTGTTGTACAGCCTATTCCAAAGTTATCGCCATACCCTTTATCTCCTACTATGATTAATCCATTAATGATATCATCTATATGAGTAAAGTTCCTTAGTTGAGTTCCAGGCTTAACTACAGTCAATGGCATTCCATGCATATATTTTTCGACAAATAAAGCTATCAATGTTGCATATTTTCCTGATGAAACTTCTCTGCCACCATAAACATTATAGAAGTAAGTTATTGCATAATTAATACCAAACCAATTTCCATAATTCTCAATCAACTCTGTATTTGATGCTTTTGTCCATGCATATGGACTTTGAGATCTTCCTAAACCACCATCGCCAAACTTAGTACTACTTCCAGCATAAATTAATTTTGATTTAGTTCTTCTGCAAAACTCTAAAACAGAAAAAATACCATCCTTATTAGAACTCCAAACTTTATTGATATCTTCAAAACTCTGTTCAACTCTAGAATATTCTCCAAGATGGTAAATAATGTCTGGAGTAAAATTAATTAATGAATCAATATTTTTCACATCTCCCTTGATATATGTCACACCATCTATATGATTGTCTTCATAACCATTTGAGTAATCATCTAATGATGTAATTGTATTTGATGTATCTTTACTTAAGCTCTCACACAAATGACTACCAATATATCCTGCACCACCAGTAACTAATATTTTCTTCATATTATTATTGTTCTTATTGAATAGATTTGCAAACAATACGTTTTCAAATTATTTACGAACATCAATCATTAGTTTTTCAACCTTTACTAGGTCATCATGCGTATCGACTGCATAGGTAATATGCTTAGTTGGAACCATATGAACCTTCATTCCATTTTCCAATATCCTCATCATGTCGATTGATTCAGCAATTTCAAGGGGGGTAGGTTTCATAATGTTGTATTCAAACAAAAAGTCACGACGGAATGGAATGATGCAAACCTGCTTATTCATCTGATGCTTACTAGTCTTATTTTGAGTGGGAATAGGCTCTCTTGAAAAATAGAGAGCATCACTAGCTTTATTGCAAACTACCTTTATGCAATTACGATCTTCAAACTCCTCTATCTCTTTAATTTCCGCAAAAAGATTCACTACTTTAATTTTGTCATCCTTTATCATGGGTTCAATTGCCTCAGCAATCATCTCGGGGGCCGTCATTGGCTCATCACCTTGAACCATTACAACAATATCATAATTAACACCATCCTGATTTTCGAGGTACCCTAGGGCTTCAGCACATCGATCTGACGCACGCTCATGAGTATCAGATGTCATTATAGCCTGCCCTCCGATTGATTCAATGTAATCAAAAATTACCCGATCACATGTAGCAACTACTGTTTTTGTTAATAATTTACACTGTACTACTCTATCGTAGACATGTCCAATCATTGGTTTATTTAGTATCTTAGCCATGGGTTTTCCAGGGAATCTACTACTACCCATCCTGGCAGGTATTAATGCAATTATATTCATTTTTTTATTTACTAAAAATTATATTATATTCTTAAACTTTATCTTCATTCATAAAGAGTCAATCTCTATCTATGGTCTAACTGCTCCTTGATTAAGAAAGACAGAATCTATTGAATAGGCTAAGAATCGGAATCCTTCTTCCAACTTCTGTTGAAGCTCATCAGTTGATGGCGTTACAATATGTAGCCCGCAAGGAATTTTATGCTCATCAGCTATCAATCGGATTTTTTCTATGGTTTTGATAAATCGTTCGGAGTGAAACTCTGCAGTTATGCTCATAGATGCTGAAAGATCATAAGGGCCAATCAATAATGCATCTAAACCATCTACTTTACAGATCTCTTCCAAATGACCTATTGCAGACTCATGCTCAATCATTGCTACCAATAAAGGCGCCTGAGCCAATTCATTATACTCATCGAAATACTTTCCAAATAGATTAGCTCTAGAAAAGCCAACTCCACGACTCCCTGCTGGGGGCCAGCGACACGAATCTCTCACTGCAATTAGCTGATCAGCATTTTCTATCATTGGCACAATCACTCCAGCAGCTCCAGAATCTAAAGCCTGTTTACAATCTTTTGGATTTCCAGAAGCTAATCTTGCTAATGGCAAGGTATTACCCAATTCCAATGCTCGAAACAGATCAGGCAATTGCTGAACCCCAATGGCACCATGCTCAAGATCGACTGCAACCCAATCATACCCTGCAGCGCCCATAATTTCCGCAACCGATGAATGAGGGATCTGTATCCAACTACCAACACTTGATCCACCAGTCATAAGCTTGCTTCTTATAGACTTTATAAATTTGATTTTATCCATCAAATAGTTCCTTTATTAAGGCCCAAAAAATCATTGATCATTGGGCATTTTAGCCTATTTTGAAGCGATTGATTCAAGTTAGTTTTCCTTAAAACAAAGGGAACTTTGTTTTTAAGAGCTGCTAGATAGTCTGTAATAGAATCTCCAATCATAGCTGATGATCCTGCATTGATATTGTATTGTTTTAACAATTGATGAATTGCCTCCTCTTTCATTGTCGGAGCTCCAATAACTTCGGTAAAACATTGCTTCAAACCAATAGCATCAATAATCTCATCAATCTCAGATTGTGGAGTCGCAGTAATAATAAAAAGAATCTTTTCAAAGCTATTTTTATGAAGATACGTTTCTACACCTGGAACCCAATCAGAATGAATCACCCGCTGCTTAACAAGTCCAGAAAACCGTAAAGAATATTCCTTAAGCATGGCTCCGTCACTTGGAAGTCCAGCCCAACCAAGGTAGAGAACTAGTTTTTCATATCTCGACATACCACCATTGGACTCATGATGTAATCTGACTCGTTCTCCAATTCCCTTTCCTTCCGGCAAAAATAGTTGTTCAAAAGCATTTCCTTTCAGCTCAACAGAATCTTTGATTACACCATCAAAATCAAAAAAAAGAGCTTTTGAATCTATAATACTTTTTAGTGTTAGCATTCGTCAAATATGAGGATTTATTTGTCTTACACCACTCAAATAATCTAGAATATGAGGGTCAATAAAACATCCATCTCCAGCAGAAAATTCTTTTTTTATCATAGGCAGCTTAATCTTTACTCTGAACCTCATATTCAGATTCAGGTACAACTCCATTAAGTGACTTTCCAGTCAAAAATCGAACGGTCTCCTCTGTGGCTTCAATTTCCATGCGAATCCGACAATCAATAGACATTGATCCCATGTGCGCAGTTAGTAGGCAACGCTCTATCTCCTTAAGCGGGCCATCGTATGGCTCTTGCTCAAAAACATCAATCGCAGCACCACTTAAATGCCCTGACTGCATTACCTCATAGAGATCCTGCTCGTTAATAATTCCTCCACGAGCTGAGTTAATAATAATTGCATCCTGCTTCATTGAAAGAAGATGGTTTTTTTTTATCATATTACGTGTTTGCATAGTGAGTGGCAAATGGAGACTTATGATATCAGCCTCTTCGTAGATTTTTTCTTTGCTTGACCACTCGAGTTTAAATTCTCGATCTAATTGGAGATTAGGCATTACATCGTTAACTAGAAGTCTAGGAGTACCAAAGCCCTTTGTTCGGTTAAGTACCCGCGACCCAATGCGGCCAACCCCAATAATACCAATTGTTACCTCTGCTAAACGACGTCCAAAAATTCGATCCCAGCGACCATCATGCATCCTGGTATTAGATACATTTATAGAGCGCAATAGAGACAACATTAGTCCTAGTGTAAACTCTGCAACAGCAGGTGCTGGAGCATCTGGCGTATAGGAAACTTTGATTCCTCGTTCTTTTGCCGCCGGCAGATCTACACTATCTAACCCGATCCCCACTCGCGAAATCATCTTAAGATTACTAGCTCCATCCATCACTTTGGCTGTGATTGGTTCAGTACCAGCAATAATGACATCAAAATCACTTACAAGCTCAGTAAGCTCATCTTCTGTGAGCTTTTTATTAAAGGGATTAACCATATATTCAATCCCAGCATTCTCGAGCATTTCAAAAGGCAGGGGATTTTTGTTCCCAAAGGGGACTGTGGTAATTAATGCTTTGTACACAACAATAACTCCTTAATGATATGAATAAAATTATAGACTTTAAAAAATATAGGAGAAATTTAATATATCAGTAATAAATATCTAATTAAATAAAAACACATCAATCTGTTCTTTAATGCGCCTCCAACTTTTTCCATCATAAAAACCCTGTATATCAAGAAGAAGGTTTTGTTGACTTATAATATGTTCCCTAGTCTCTATATGCAATAAACTCAAATACATTTCTTCAAATTCATTTATATTCTTTAGTAGCAACTTTAAATTAATATAATATTTATAGTGAACAAGTTCTGACTCCATTATATCTAAAAAAATCACTGGCTTTCCCATGAGCATTGAATTCAACAAAGTCATTGAACCTTTTCCCATTATTATCTTTGAATTACTAATTAAAGATAGATTTTGAGCATTGTTTTTATTTTTTACACTTATAACCAAATTACAATTCTTACTTTGAAATTTTTTATAAAAGCTTACATCATCCCTCGGATGTAATTTAATAGTCATTTTTAAATTCATTTCACAACATTTTTCTACAACTTGCTCTAACTCTCTAAGATAATCTTCCTTATATTCTGGGAAAAGAACAAATGGTTGTGAGAAAAACAACAAATCACACTCAGCCCTTTCAAAAGAGAATACTTTTTTGCTATTAAGACTCTCCCAAACAAAAAAATCTACACTCGGCGAACCAGTAATAAATATTTTAGAGCTGGGAAAGTGATTATTTATATATATTTTTTTCTCATAATTACTTTGCAAAAAAAGTAAATCACAAAAACTTCCATGCAAATAACTATCATTTCTCAAGCCCCAAATAATTTTTTCCTTTATTGCAGAAAATATCGCTTTAATGGAAAGGCCATAAATAACTTTATCCTGTCCAAAAAGTTTAGCTGTTAAAGATAGAAGCTTGTAAATATGCATATAAATAGTATTTTCTTTTTTTAACGCGCGTGATCGAAAAAATTCATGAGTATTCCAACTGCCACCTTGAATAAAGGCAGAAGGATAGTTCCTAGCAATGTAATTACTTCTTCCGTGATAATTATCTCCTACTAAAACGACAAGAGATATTTGTAAATTTTTTAGAAATTTCTTAAATTTAAGAGCCCCCTTTGGAGCCAAAAGAACATTTATTTTTTCATTTATACATTTATTAAAAATATTCTTATCCAAAGTTATCACCGTATATTCGCACCTTCTTGCAAAGAGAAGAACTTGCTCATTTAGAGCATAAACATATATGTTTTTAGATGAGTTAAGAGATTTTTTTTTGGTTATAGCCAATTCTATATCTATCAAAAAATAGGAAAGCTAATAGACTGATTTCCATATTTATCATTACTAGCAACTCCAATTTTTTCTATTTCTTGAATTTCTATTGATGATTTATCAAATACGTATTCCCAGCTGAAACCTACTTTTTTCTCATACAAATTGTCATGATAATACTCACCTGAAATAGTTTTAATTGCTAGATATGGTTGAGATCCAAAAACAAGTCCATTTTCACACCAAACAATTAGTTTATGAAGACCATCTTCGAGAATGACTTCAGATTTTAGTTTGATCTTATTATCTGTAACTTCAATATCTTCAAACATAACTTTTTGCATCGCATGCTTTGCATCAGAATTTATAATTTCAACATTTTTATATTTAGCACTAATCGTATGAATTCTTTTATAAATATCATCAACATCTAAAGACATATCCCTAAAATCATGATTGGTAAATGATAGAATTGCAGAACCATATTCTTGAGCATTTTGAAACGCAAACTCAATCTCGTTATCATCAAGTAAATTCTCCCTAGTTCCAATATTAAGACACTTAGTGGTTAACCTATTCATATTACCTGGCAACTGATAATCTTCATACGAAGGATGGAATGGAACCCATTCTTTAGGGGCCCTATGCCAGATTCCATATCCAACTCTTCTGGTTTTTTCAGTACATTTAGAAAGTAAGGACTGATTTGAGTAATCAAAAGGTATCCACTGCTCCAAAAAAAAACTAGAGTCCTGTCTAATCGCATGAAATCCTGCCCTATTAATAACAGGAAACCAATTATTATCAATTACTCTGCGAGAGAGTATTTGATGAAGCTTTTCATATGAATTATCATAAGAGGTACTGCTTAAATGTGCAGCCTTACTATATGCAGTAGGATGAAAATGCCAATATATTTTATCTGGTGCATCATGCTCTTTTATCTTTTGACAATAATATTCAAATATCTTTCCATACCCCATTTCTTTTTTTCTAATGTTGCTATCATAACCAACATGGTCTAAACAATGCCAATTATAAATTATTCCATTTCCCAAAGAATCAAGAAATTTACTTCTATACTCATAAGACATGATATTTGAAAGCATCAAGTCAATTTTTTTCCAATTATCATTGTAATTAATAAGGTGTTTACTAAAAGCTTTAGCAATATTAACCTCATTGCCATCAAAATCAATTTCTTGATTTTGAATTCTTAAAAGATTTTCCTTAGTTGGCTCAAGCTCAATTCCATAAATATCACTCAATCTTGTAAAACTTTCCTGCAATGATTCATAGAGTGGACCTTCAGTATCAACACAATGTACAATATATAATTTATGGGACACATCATTCATATTATTGTCAGTTCTCCCTCACTTTTATGTTACAAATCAAAGAATATTTATAATTAAATTTTAAGCCTTTTACCAATCAAAAATTCAGCTATTTCAAAATCAATAAGTTCATCTATATCTATAGAGTCTCTTCCTTCCATTAAATATGCATACATAGATTTACCATAGATATGAGAACCTTCTTCTTGCATTCTCTTAGTGCTAGTTATATATATTGCACCATTTAAGCAATACTTTTTCTCAAAATTTTGACTTTGAAGGGTCATGTCAAAACTATCAATAAAACTCTTCATTTCTTTAGATAAAGGCAGGAAATTGCACCACTCAGTTGGATGATTGGCTTCAGTCACACTAATAATCCCATCTGCTTTCTTATCTAGAAGAAGTTTGGCTGCTTCATCAATATGTTTGGATGTTCGAAGAGGTGAAGTTGGCTGAAGAACAATTATGTAATCATAAGAATCTCCCTGTTCAGATAAAAATTGGCAAGCATGCTCAAGAACAGCATACTGACTAGTGGCATCTTCTGCCAGAAATTTTGGTCTAATAAATGGAACCTCTGCACCACAAATTTTAGATATCTTAGCAATTTCTGAATCGTCTGTAGACACAATAAGGCGATCAATACAACTCGATTCAATTCCAGCTTCGATTGTCCACTGAATCAAAGGCTTTCCATAAAAACTCTTAATATTTTTATGTGGAATTCTTTTACTACCACCACGCGCTGGAATAATACAGAGACAGCTTCTTCCATTAATCATGCTATAAAACTGGTTAAAGACATTATAGATATTTTATTAATATAGTAACTTGATAAAAAAATCATTTTTCCACCACTACGATTTTATAATTCATTTGTCAAGCCATTAAGTATCCTTTTTAACTCACCCAAACTCTTTAAGCTCTCATAAGTAGGGAGATTAAAACCCTTTTCCGATAGGCTCTTAGCCACAGGTGTTTTGACTTTACAATAATCTCTATATATGTCCATTTCACTAAGTGGGTAAAAGAAAGGTCGAGCATCAATACCATGTTTTTTCAGACTTTGCATGAATTTATCTTTATCAAAATTGCTTTTTGCTAGAATGCTTACGAGCCATGTTATTCTTTTTCTAGCTTTTAAATCATCTTGAAACGTAAAGTTTTGATTCTCTAGTATTTCTTTATAGCCATTTTCATACATCCTTCTAGAGTCATGAATTTTATCTATTCGTTCGAGCTGAGCAACACCAATAGCAGCCTGTAAATTTGTCAAGCGATAATTAAAACCAACCATTGTATGCCAATATTTTCGAGTAGTACTCATACCGTGGCTTCTTAGTAATTTTAATTTGCTACTAATCTCATTGGAGTTAGTTATACACATACCCCCTTCACCAGTGGTAATGACTTTATTTCCAAAAAAAGAGAAACATCCAATATCTCCAAAACTGCCAACTTTTTTGCCATTAAAAGATGCTCCATGTGCCTCAGCACAATCCTCAATAACTAACAATTTATATTTTTTTGCTATTTTCATAATGGCATCCATGTCACAGGGCTGGCCATAGAGATGAACTGGAATAATTGCTTTGGTATTTTCTGTGATAGCCTTTTCAATCCCCTTTGGATCTATACACCAACTATCTGATTCAACATCAACAATTACGGGGGTTGCATTTGCATGTAAAACAGCATTAATGGTGGCAGCAAATGTTAAGTCAGGAATAATGACCTCATCCCCTCTCCCAACTCCTAATGCTACCATAGCCAAATGTAACGCTGCTGTTCCATTAGATAATGCTACTCCATAAGTACAATCAGAATAATTAGAAAATTGCTCCTCAAATAGATCGATATACTTTCCTGTGCTAGATATCCAAGAACTAAAGAAAGCATCCGTCAAGTATTTAAATTCATTCCCATTTAAAACTGGAGTAGCAACTGGAAAATATGCAGATTGGGAATATTCAACATAATCCACAACCTTATTCTCTTGGTTAACTATAGGAATAATCCTAATCTTTGTATTCAACTTCTTAAGATGTAAACTAGTTTTATCGTATTGATATCCAGATACATAATCTTTGCTTATGATTTTACCGATTGGAGCTTGAAGCTCAATGCCTGACAAGATCGATCTCCTAATGTCTCCATCTGTTAAAACGCCAACAAGACATTCATTAGTATCAATAACAAAGCAAACTTTTTGAGAGTTATTGTTCATAACGCTCATAGCATCTAATAAACTGCTATCTAGACTACAAAGAAAATCATTAATCATAATATAGCTAATTCTAATGCATCATGGCTACTCTTGATAGCATCAAGTCCATCATATATTTCTAATGTAAAATCCTTACCTTCAGTTTTGCTATTAGTCAACATTGATAGAAGATTTGATGGCTTTCTTAATGCTTCATTTGAATCATGTAAGCCATCATTATCACTAATATGTATGTAGTTTGAAACATTAATCATTTTTTTAAACTCATCTTCAAAGTCAAGCCTTAATGTTTTTGCACTTACTTTTAAATGTGCTACATCTAAAAGCAGGTTGAAGTCTATTCTTTCCTTTAAGGATATATATTTTTCATAATTTGTCATCATAAATGGGTTTTTTGTGTCATAGGTTTCTGAGTTAGCAGCAGAAAAAACATTATTTTCAATGAATAACTCTATTCCACCAGCTTTTCTCTTCAGCATCTCAAAAGCATTGCAAAAACGATTAACTGACTCACTCTCATTAAATAGATTATCTCGGCTCAATTTTTTTCCAATTTCATTTAATTTAATGTCAATGAAATAACCTGCATGGAATGCAAATTTCTTCGCACCTAATCTTTCTGATAAGAAAATAGATTGTTGTAAATGACTAAAACTATCTTGAAATACATTATTATTTAAAGAAGCTAAATTTAATACAAAATGATTTTTTGGTGGGGGAAAGTAGTTATGACATCGATAATTAAGATTATATTTATCTTTTAATTCTAGCAATTCATTTTCAAAATTATCATAGTACTCAGTACCACCAGACAACTCAATATTTTTAAATCCATTGATTGCTAACTCTTCAACAGAGTCTTTAATTTTGGCATTTTTAAGACATGAACTAGAGACATATATCATTTTATTTTTTTTACAGGGTTTCCCACATAAGTTCCTGGATTAACTATATCTCTAATAACCACTGTTCCTGCTCCAATAATTACATTATCACAGATAGATAAATTGTTTAAGATCACTGAGCCCGAACCAATAAAGCATTCATTACCAATTGAGGTTTTTCCACATACTTTTGCACCAACAGATATATGATTATGACTTCCAATTAGGCAGTCATGCTCAATAATAGCACCAGTATTAACAATATTATTATCTCCAATTATCGTCTTAGAATTAATATAAGTATGGGCAAAAATCTGATTTGCGACGCCAAGTATAACTTCTTTTTCTTGGATTGAATTATTATGAAAGAGATTTTTTTTGATTACTTGATCTTTAAATTTCAAGAAACACTTCTTTCTTAAACTATTATCACCAATTGACAAGAATACATCTTGATTAACTTTAATATCATCAATACCACCAATTAGTTCAATTGAACGTATTAATTCTTGAGCGCCTTCACCAAAAGAATTATCATAAATACCCATATTAGTAATACTAAAATACTTTAACAATAAATTTATTGATGATGAAGAATGACTTCCAGAACCAACAATTGCAATTTTTTTAATCAATATAAATTACCTCATTTGTTTTATAACTTCTAGGAGATTTTTTACCTACAACAGATTCATAGTTAATTGGTGAAATCCCTTCACCTCCAGTTCTTTTTGCAATAATATTATCTTCAGTAAAAAAAACTCCTTTTTTAATATCTTTACTTGCAACCAAGCACTTTTGTAATGACTTTCTATTTTCTAACTCGGACACACTGGGCTCTTTAATAGATACCCCCATGTATTTATCAACCCTTCGTACTGTCGTGACAAATTCTATTAACTCTTCCGGTGATAATGATGCTGCATGGTCTGGGCCATCACTAGCCTTGTTAAGTGTAAAGTGTTTTTCGACTACTTTTGCACCCATTGGAACTGCAAAGGGTGCTGCACCAACTCCACTACTATGATCTGAGTATCCTAACAAAATATCAAAATTATCATCATATGTTTTAATAACTGCCAAATTTGCCTCATCATCTTTGATAGGGTAATTAGCAGTGCACTGCAATAAAACTACATCCTTGTTGTACTGAAAAATAGTTTTAAGTGCAAATTCAATTTCTGATAAATAGCTCATACCCGTTGATAAAAAAATAGGCTTACGTTTTTTTGCAATTTTGATTAAAAATGGAATATTAGTAACATCTGTTGATGAAATTTTATAAGCAGCAAGATTAAGTTGATCTAACTCCTTTAAGCTTTCTTGATCAAAGGGCGTAGTTAAAAAAATAATATCTTTTAAATCACAATATTCTTTCAATATATGGTTTTGTGAGCTACTCAATTCAAGCTTTTTAAGCATATCATATTGTGTTTCTTCAGAATCTGAAATATTTTTTTGATATGCTGCTTTTTGGACATTATTCAAAAGCAAATGCTCAGCTCGGAATGCCTGAAATTTTACGGCGTCTGCCTTCGCCTCAACGGCCAAGTCTATCAATTTAATGGCTACATCGATGCTTCCGCCATGATTTACTCCAGCCTCTGCTATAATAAATGTTGGCGATTTTGAAGAAATAATTCTCTCTGATATCTTTATTATTTTATTAAATTCCATACCTAACTTAGTTATTTTTTATTTTAATGGTTGTGATTTTAATCGACTTGTATTCATGTAAGCCAAAAGTTTGGAACTATCAATTTATTTAGCACATAAACGAAGATAATAATTCTTTAGAATATTCTTCAAATAGCTAGAAGAAAAAATATCTAGATCTATATCTAGACTATGAATTTTATCAATATTAACCTCATAAGAATATCCAGCATCCAATAAATCATAACTTAAAGATAAGCTAGTTATCTCTTCAAGCATTTGTATAATATTTCTAATTGAAACATTATGTGGAGATGCAATATTAGTTATTTCATTGATATATTTTTTATTTTGTATCAAAAAATCTGCGACTAAAAATACATTATTCAGATCAATAAAATTTCTCGTACTTTTACTATACACATCTATTTTCTTGTTATTTAAAATAGATGAGAATAAAAAACACACTAAATTTGTATTTTTGATCCTTGGGTCACCTACGACCTGAGGAAGTCTTAAAATATAAAATTGATGGGAATTGTTAACCACAAGATTTTCCATTTCAATTTTGTGTTTAACATATTTAGAGTCTTTTAAAGAGAGGTCATATACACTGCAGGTACTAAAGTAAACAAATATTTTGTCTTTATTATCATTTATACTATCCCTTAACAAAGTCCTTTCTCTGGTAAATTTTTTTGAATCACTCTCTTGTGAGTTCGAAACGCCACTAGCAAATATTAGTACTTTGCTGTCATTCTTATATGGCAAGAAAGAATTAGCTATTTGCCCATTACCAATTATCATTAATGTTCCAAGAGACTTTTATACAATTCTATGTACTTCATTGTCACTACTTTGCTATCAAACTCGTTTTCAGCTTTTTTTCTAGCTCTCATTGACAACTCTTTATAATTATCATTCTTCAATATCCATTCAATACCAATAACCATATCCTCTGGAACAATTGCTTTTGCTAAATAACCATTTTTTTTATGCTCAATCATATCACTATTTCCACCAATATTAAAAGACACTACTGGAACTCCACATGATAAACTTTCAATAATGGAATTGGCTAAATTCTCTTGTAAAGACGGAACAACCATTACATCAGCAACATTATAAAGAAGTGGCAATGAAACCTCATCTCGGAGTGGTGGAATAAAAAATGTAGGATATTTAAGATTAAGTAATTCTTGGGGCTGACTACTGCCAGCTACAACAAACACAACATTTTCTATCTCAAGCAGGTTGATAGCTCTAAATAGCTCCTTAAAGCCTTTTCTAGGATCTGAAAGTGAGTTCATAGCACTAAACAATATAACCTTCTTATTTAAAGGAATGCCAAATATTCCTTTTACTAAAGTTTTATCCATTTCTCTAAAAAGATTAGTATTTATAGGGTTTGGAATAGTTACTATATCTCTACCCCTTAAAAGAGTGCTTTCTTTTGCGCATTTACCAATCCAATTACTTGTAGCAACCACAGTCATTGAAGCGACTTTCGAGTAAGCCTTTAGTTTTCTCTTAAATACTGTTCTGCTTAAATCTTTTTCATTATCAGACCCTAGAATTATACAATTGCCGCACTGATTTCTATATAAACCACAATTCTTATCGTAATGACAACCACCTGTAAATGCCCACATATCATGCAAACTCCAAACTATAACTGAATTAATTTTTGCTATTTCCTCAACTCGCATCATTCCACCAGTAATCCAATGCAAGTGGACGATATCTGGATTTATTTTATTTATTTTACTAACAATCTCTGAAAATGGCATGTATGACGAAGAGAAAAGTGATTCAGCTTTGTTTGCTTTCATTAATATATGATCTAGTGCTGGGCGGAGCGGGTTTAATAAATACTTCCGTAAATTTGACTCTGGACCTAAAACTGAGAAATCATCACTGATCTTTTCCTGAACTAACATTTGACTATCTATGTTATGGTTGATTAACGACCTATGAAGCCTGAAAGCAGCTATATTTGCCCCACCACTAAGATCACGCGAAGAAACAACTAAAATTTTCATGTTTGGCATACTTAATTAAATTTATTTGGATTATAAGTGTTTGAATTTCAAGACCATTATCCAAAGAGGTTATTTATTTGAATATTTTCTTGTGTTTTACTTTCAATTCTCCCTGCGATATTATCCCATCCTAAAAAATACTATAACTCTATATCAATACTTAATTTTTGCAGATAATTCTATATATTCTTAATACCCATGGGTCTGTTATATCTATGATTTTAATTTTGATCTAGGAGGTCTAACAAATCAGGGTTGTCTATATATCTCTTGTCCCATTTTTTTGGATCACAAGGATCTAATGGATATCTCTCAGACCCTTTGTTGTGATAAACATAATCCAAAAAAATTTTTCGCAACAATGGACTAGACATAAGTCTATTTATGGCTAATTCAAATAACTCATCTTTTGGATCTTCGAATTCTAACTCAATACCAAATGATTTCATGGCATTTCCAGCAATTAGCTCACAAATAAAATGATCTACAGGATCTATTAACTCCCTCCATCTTCCAACCGGACTTTTCTTTAATTTTGAATCTGAATAAAATGACGATGAATCATGATTCCCCCACTTTTTCCAACCATTACCGCGCCGAATTTTCCAATTATAGCTGTCTAACATTTTGGATTGAAAATCAATTCCTAGAAACTCAGTGATCTTATGCGCTTCTTCTTCTGTATTTTTCTTTAACTCTTCAAAACGTATCCCATAAAATCGATCTGAGAAAAGTGCCTGGTTTTCAATCCAACTTTCCATTAGACCAAGACTATTGAAAACTGAGATCAAATAATCATTTCCTGGTGCAATTGTATTTTTCTTAAAAGAAACAAGAACATCTCTAGGGTCTCTAACAATCATCATTGCCTTACTATTGTCAATATTATTCAAAAAATAAGGCACTTTTCCCCAGGAAACACCTTCATACTCACCAATGATTTGCTTATCAAGATCACGTCCAACAATATGATCTAAAAGAATAGTGTAAATGTTAATATGTTCTATATTTCCTTCAATTCTTTTAATGCATTGATCTAAATCAAAATCAATACTATATCTTGCCATAAGTCGAAGATGCATTTCTTCCATCATAACTTTCAGATTATGCTCATCTAATATTGGATAGCGGTTTAAACAAAAATTTAGATATTTAACTACATCAGTTGCAAATGCTGTTTCCGAATGTGCATTAATAATAGCACATGACAATGCTGCTCCAGAACGAGCCCAGCCTGACATCAAAACATATGTAGTATTTATATTCGTTTTTTTATTTTTCATTAATCAAATTAAAACTTAGATAGGGTAAAGAATTTCTAAAAATTCACTTCAGAACTAATCATGTCGTGATAACTTCCAATATGGATAGTTTTATTCTTATTCAACCTAATGATAGTATCACATCCTTTAAGTGAAGACAGTCTGTGAGCAATAATAAGTATAGTTAGGCTCTCATCAAGCCCCTCAACTGTGCTCATTACTGCATGCTCTGTTTTATTATCTAAAGAACTAGTTGCCTCGTCAAAAATAAGAACATCTGCCCTCTTATAGAGAGCTCTTGCTATTCCTATTCTTTGACGTTGTCCACCAGATAATCTGGCGCCTCGTTCACCAACACGGGTCTTATAACCTTCTGGCCACTCTTGAATAAGTTCAGCAATCCGCGCCTGTTCTGCTGACTTTTCTACCTGTTGGTGGTTAACCTGTTGACTGGGAATACCAAATGCTATATTTTCTTCAATGCTAGCATCAGAGAGATAGATATTTTGGGGAACATGAGCAATATTTGCTTGCCAAGCTCTTCGATTTTTATCAGTTATGGGTTCATTATCAATGATAATTTCTCCTTCTGATGGAGGAAGTAGTCCCATGATGATATCTACCAATGTGCTTTTACCTACTCCTGTCTCCCCAATAAAGCCAACACGAGATCCTTTAGGTATTGCTAGATTTAAATTTTGTATCACCCATGATTCTGATTTATTGTAACGAAAACCCAGTTTTTTAAGTATTATCTCTTTTTCAAATGACATTGGTGCTGGCAATGGCTGACCAGCATAGTCTGGCAGTTTCTGCTCTAAAAGCTCTATAACATCTTCAATAGATGCTTTTGAACCCTTAATACCAGTATAGGATGCATATGATTGCTGGAGCGCTGGTAGTAGTCTCTGAGCACCAAATGCCAGTGCACCCAATACTGGAATTGCATTAAATAATCCTCCCTCCTGCTTAGTCATAGCAAATGCGATTACTGCTATAAGAGACATCCCAATTGCCTCTACTACAAAGCGAGGGCTACCGCTGATAAATGTGTTGTTACCAGCTGCTAGACGGAATGGAAGATCAGCTTTTCTGTACATTTGGCAGTAGAATTGCTGACTACTATCAATCAATATATCACGAATCCCCCCTAACCCCTCTTGTAAAGACTTTATCATAAAGGTAGATTGAACAGCTAAGGTTTGACTATTCTTATTGACTTGTTTGCGTGTAAAGAGAATCACACCATAGTAGAGAATCGAAAAACCAGCAAATACTCCAAGTGCCAATTTATAGTTGATAACTAAAAGTGCGCAAAGAATACTAATCAACAAAATAGCAGAGCTAACGATAGTTAAAACATTATTTATTGCATGAATAACAGAGTTAGTTTTTGAGATAATAGTGTTTATTACCTCGCTACTATTACGTCCAATATGAATCGAATAATCTTGGTAAAGGGTCCGCGTGTATATGTTAATACTTAGATCTGCGCCTGTTGCGAATGATACTCTAGTCATTGTGAAGAGTAAGATGAGACGAATGGCGCCTGCCAAAATTGCTGCAATAATGAATACAATAGTTAGGGGTAAAACAAGTTGACTAGGTTCAGTTAACTTCAGTATCTGTATTAGCGGCTGCATAAGTTCGTGTTGATAAATCTGCTCTGGCGCTATAAGAACGGCTAAAAATGGTATAACTGCCCCCAAACTGACAACTTCACTTACGGAGGCTATAACCATAAGTATTAATAGCAAATAAAATTGCCTTTTACGTTGCTTGGAGATATATTTCCAGACAGAAATATTATTTTTTAATCTCATAAAAATAAAACGCTATAAAAAAAAGTGTGTACGATAAACTTTGCATCTTGATCAAAAATATAGTCTATTTTTTTTTGTTTTAACATTTAAATGACCTTTCAATTCTGAGTTATATAGTTTTTTTGGAAATCATTATAAGTCTTTACTAATCCTTCTTTCAGATCAACTCTGGCATGCCAACCAATTTTTTTAAGGCGCAAACTGTCTATCAGTTTTCTAGGTGATCCACTTGGTTTATTATGGTCAAAGGTAATTTGACCTTCATAGTTAGTGACTTTAGCAACAATTTCAGCAAGCTCTTGGATGGTGATTTCGTACCCACTACCAACATTAATATGGCTAAGTAATGGTTGAGTATACTTATCTAAAATTAACTTATCTATATTCATTACTCGTATACATGCATCAGCCATATCATCGACGTATAGGAATTCGCGTTTAGGTATGCCAGTGCCCCAAATAATAACGCTTGGAGAATTCTTAAGCTTCGCTTCATGAAAGCGACGGATTAATGCAGGAATGACGTGGCTATTTTCAGAGTGATAGTTATCTCCTGGGCCATATAGATTTGTAGGCATTACACTTCGATAGTCGGTACCATATTGTCGATTATAGGATTCACAGAGTTTAATCCCCGCAATTTTAGCGATAGCATAAGGCTCATTAGTAGGCTCGAGAGCTCCAGTCATCAATGCTTCTTCTTGCATAGGCTGATTTGCTAGCTTAGGATAGATACAGCTGGAACCAAGGAATAATAATTTTTTTACACAGCTTCGAAAAGCTGCATCAATAACATTAGCCTCAATCATAAGATTTTCGTAAATGAATTCTGCTGGATAGCTATTATTAGCATGAATACCACCTACTTTAGCTGCTGCTAAGTAAACTTGATCAGGCTTTTCCTGCTCAAAAAAATCACGCACCTCTGCCTGGTCAGTCAAGTCTAGCTCAGCATGGGTTCGAGTAACGAAACGAGTATTTCCCATTTTTTCAAGGATACGGACAATTGCCGAGCCTACCATTCCACTGTGCCCAGCCACGTATATTTTTGGCTGATCAGTATTAGAGCTCATTCATTATAATTCAATGTTTTGAAACCATGGCGCTTGATTAGGGTATCACGCTTAGCAATCTTAAGATCCTCTTGCACCATCTCAGAAACTAGCTCCTCAAAAGAGATCTTTGGCTGCCATCCAAGTTTTTTTCTTGCCTTACTTGCATCACCCAAAAGTGTCTCTACCTCTGCAGGTCGGAAGTATCGTGGGTCCACTTTTATAATAGCTTTACCATTCCAAGTGCCAACCTCACTAATACCATTACCCTCCCATGCAATCTTCATACTAAGCTCATTAGAAGCGCACTCCACAAAATTACGCACACTACGCTGTTCACCACTGGCAATTACAAAATCTTCAGGCTTGTCCTGTTGTAACATCAGCCACTGCATTTCAACATAATCCTTAGCGTGGCCCCAGTCTCGCTTAGCATCTAAATTACCAAGATATAGACATTCCTGAAGACCTAATTTAATTCGCGCCATTGCACGAGTGATTTTGCGAGTTACAAAGGTTTCACCACGATTTGGAGATTCATGATTAAAAAGAATACCATTGCAAGCAAATATCCCATAGGACTCTCGGTAGTTGACCGTAATCCAATGAGCATACAATTTTGCCACGGCATAGGGGCTTCGTGGATAAAACGGGGTAGTTTCCCTCTGAGGCACTTCCTGCACTTGTCCAAAAAGTTCAGATGTACTTGCTTGATAGAAACGGCTTTTTTTCTCCAATCCAAGTATACGAATCGCTTCAAGAATCCGAAGAGCTCCAAGCGCATCTGAGTTAGCAGTATATTCAGGCTCTTCAAATGAAACAGCTACATGGCTTTGTGCACCAAGATTGTATATCTCATCTGGTTGAATTTGCTGAATAATACGAATTAAGCTAGTAGAGTCAGTTAAGTCACCATGATGCAGAATAAAACGTTGATCTTCATCATGAGGATCCTGGTAAAGATGATCAATTCGGTCAGTATTAAGTAACGAGGTACGACGCTTAATACCATGGACCTCATAGCCCTTTTTGAGCAGCAATTCTGCTAGATAGGCACCGTCCTGTCCTGTAATACCAGTAATTAATGCCTTTTTCATTTTCTAATCCTTTTCATTGCTTAGTTCAACTCCTCAGCAGTAGCTTCTAACATATTTTATTTAATAAACTTCAACAATGCTTTTTTACGATAAAACTATAATTTTATATTCAGTTAATGAACAAAAGATATTTAATAATATAACATGTGTTAATTACTACAATATTATCCTTCTAAAATTACTTTATTTAATGTTTTTTGAAAAAATTCATCTATTAATCTAAGATACCTTAATAAAAATCTTTTAAATACTAATAATTACGGATGCTCTATAATTACACAAAAATTTAATAAACTATGATGTATAACAATATAAATTTCAATAATAAAACTATCCTAATAACTGGTGGTGCAGGTTTTATTGGAAGTAATTTAGCGTTATATTTGCAAGAGAAATTTTCAAACTCCAAAATTACTGTATTCGACTGCTTTAGAAATAATGAAATTTTTCCTAATGGCAATCTTAAAAGCTTTGGACATTACAAAAATTTAATTGACTTTAAAGGTAACATAATTTGTGGCAATATTAATAACCAAGCAGACTTAGCGTTACTAAATAATTATAAGTTTGACTTCATCTTTCATCATGCAGCAATTTCTGATACTCGTGTTTATGATGAAGAAATAATAATGCAAACAAATGTAAATTCATTCCATGATTTGTTAGCAATAGCAAAAAAAAATAGGGCTGTAATGGTTTATGCAAGTTCTGCAGCCACATATGGTAGTCTAGGCTCGCCTCAAACTGTAGGCAAAGAGTGTCCCGAAAATCCATATGGTTTTAGCAAATATGTCATGGATCAAATTGCTAATGAATACTCAAAAGCAAATCCAGAATTAACAATAGTTGGATTAAGATTTTTTAACGTATATGGTCCAAGAGAATTTTATAAAGATAATACCTCATCAATGGTAATCCAACTTGGACATCAAATTTTGAGCGGTAAGGCTCCTCGTTTGTTTGAAGGGTCAGATAAGATTTTTCGAGATTTTATTTATATTGATGATGTTTTGCAAGCCAATATTAAAGCCTGTGAACCTAAACAAAATGGAGTCTACAATATAGGATCAGGTATTTCAAGAAGCTTTCAAGATATTGCTGATATTCTTCAAAATGAGTTAGAAACCAATCTGGATATAGAATATTTTCCTAACCCTTATAAAGGTTATCAAACGCATACACAAGCAAATATTAACTCCTCAAAAGATAACTTGGACTTTGAACCAAAGGTGTCTTTAGAGCAAGGAATTAAATCCTATATTTCTGAAATTAAACGCCTTTATGAAACTGAAGTCTTATGATTAATCTTCTAAATAAATCACCTAAATTATTGGTTATTGGTGATCTGATGATTGATCAATATCTTTGGGGATCTTGTGAAAGAATTTCACCTGAAGCACCTGTTCAAGTTGTTAATATTGATCATGAAAGTATACTACTGGGTGGTGCAGGAAATGTGGTTAATAACCTGAAGAAGCTAGGATCTCAAGTAGATGTCATTAGTGTTGTAGGAAATTGTGATATTTCCAAGGAACTAAGAACCCTACTAACTGATATCGAAGTTAACACAAAATACTTAATCACACAAAAAAATCGTATAAGCTCAAAAAAAACTAGAATTATTGCCTCTCAACAACAAGTAGTTCGCTATGATCGCGAAAGTTCAGATGATATTAATTTAGAATCACAAAATAGTATTATTGAGACTTTTAATAAGATAGTTAAAGACTATGACTTGATTCTACTTTCCGACTATGCAAAAGGAGTCCTTACTAATCGATTAACTCAATCTTTGATTAGTATTGCAAAAAAAAATAGCAAAAAAATCATAATTGACCCTAAAGGTATAGATTATTTGAAATATAAAGGCGCATATTTTCTTACTCCAAATAAAAAAGAAGCGAGTGAAGCAACAAACATCGATATAGTGAATGATATTAGTTTAACTGATGCAATTGTAAAGCTTAAATCTATATGTAATCTAGAGGTTTCTTTAATAACTCTTAGTGAAGATGGCGTGGCGATTTATGATGATGAATTACGTATTCATCCAACCATTGCAAAGCAAGTTTTTGATGTCACTGGTGCTGGTGATACAGTACTTGCCTCAATAGGCTTTGCTATTGCTTGTGGATTTAGCATAGATGAAGCTGTTGAGTTTTCAAACCTTGCAGCAGGTGTTGTAATTGGAAAAATTGGAAGTGCTACTGCTACAATTAATGAGATTATCGAATATGAATCAAGTGCAAATAAATCCACTAGTGATAAACATATTAAATCTATTGAGGAAATCACCCTTTTAACTAATGAGTTAAAAGCCAGAGATAAAAAAATTGTATTTACAAATGGATGCTTTGATTTACTTCATGCTGGGCATATTAGTTTTTTAGAGACTGCTAAAAGTTTTGGAGATGTTTTGATACTTGGGCTTAACTCTGACCGATCGGTTACAGCGCTAAAAGGTAAAGAGAGGCCTATAAATGTAGAGGATGATAGGGCTTACATATTAGCAGCTCTTGAAGTAGTTGATTATGTCGTAATTTTCGATGAGGATACACCTTATGAATTAATTAAAGCAATAAAACCTCATACTTTAGTAAAGGGTGGAGATTACAAAGGAAAAGAAATTGTCGGACAAGATATTTCAGATGAACTAAAATTAGTCAAATTTGTAGACGGAAAAAGCTCAACTCAAACTATTGAGAAAATTAAGCAGCGCAATTAACTATGCAATCAATAATTAAAAACGAATTTAATGAGCACACAAAAGTTACTATACAGACAATAGAATCTGCTGAAAGAACAATTGAAATAGCTGCAAATCTTTGTATTTATAGCCTTAACAAAGGCAATAAAATTTTATTATTTGGAAACGGTGGAAGTGCTGCAGATGCTCAACATATTGCTGCAGAATTAGTTGGTAGATATATAACTGATCGCAAAGGATTGGCGGCAATTGCACTTACTACAGATACCTCGGTACTTACTTCAATTGCTAATGATTTTGGTTATTTAAAAGTATTTGATCGTCAAGTTGAGGCTTTAGCAAATGAGGGTGACGTGGTAATTGGTATTAGTACAGGCGGAACTAGCCCTAATGTAATTAGTGCAATAAAACTTGCTAATAGTCTTGGTTGCAAGACTATTGGTTTAAGTGGAAAAGGTGGTGGTGAATTTAATTCCTTATGTGAAGTTAATATTATAGTTCCGTCAGAAGACACTCCACGAATTCAAGAAATGCATGCACTAATTGGTCACACTATCTGTCATTTGATTGATCAGTCTTATGATCAAAATTAATCAAAAGACTGAATTACTTTCAAAACATTTTTAGCTTTAATGAGCTTCATACAATCATGGTGTTTTAAAGGACAAACACGCTTCATACAGGGCTGACAATCTAAATTCTTCTTTACAATTATGCTCTTTTCATTCATCCATTGTGATGTCTCATCATCTCTAGTAGGACCAAATATTGCAATAGTTGGCACCTGAAAACTAGCAGCTAAATGCATTGACCCACTATCACCAGTAATAAATAAATCTAGATTTGAAATGTGATTCACTAGCTCTGGGATTGAAGTTTTTCCTGTCAAATTATGATAGTTAGAGATTCCTTTATCAACTAATATTTTTTCAATATCTGTTGCAATATCTTCTTCATTCGGTCCACCAAAAATAAGAATATTATAATTTTTAGATAACTGCAAACAAACTTCTGCAAACTCTTCAGGATACCAACGCTTCGCCTCTCCATATGAAGAGCCAGGATTAATCCCAACAATTGGCAGTGACTTGCTTAAAGTTTTGTTTGTGTTGCGATAAATCTTTAATTTACCAGCTTTAAAATTAGCATTTAACGACTGATTTACAAAGCGAGTATATTTTTCAACTTGATGACAGTCTTGATATTTATATTTTTCATATTGAAATTTATTCTTACTTGATACAAATAATTTAAAAATTTTTGAGCGAAATGACGATCTAAAAGAGAATAAAACATCAAATTGGTCTAGATTTTTTGCAATTTTGTACAAAGACTTGTAATCTTTTTTTAACACTTCGGCTTTAGAAATTTTTGGATGATTTTTCATTACCATAATTGCAGTAAGTGATCCAATAATAGTAATTTCAGGTTTATTGTAGTTACTGATTATATTTTCTATTGCAGGAGTAGCCATTACTGTATCACCAAGCCAAGTAGGAAGCTCAATTAAAATTTTCATCAGATTAACTTATAGTGTTTTTTACTTAACTCTAAGCCAAAAAAAGATTCAAGCTTAATCATCATTTGATGTTTTTTTTCTTTATTAGTTAATACATAACTTTGATCTGCTTGATACAAACCAAAACTTTTTGGCAACCATCCTAATATGACTTCTGGATGTGTGCCCTCAAATTTTGTAATAATATTTTGATCCATTTGAGTGTAATCAATTTTTTTGTAATCTTCACCCCAATATTTTTTTACTTTTTTACTCTTAAGGTTCATTTGCTCTTCACTACGCACCCAGCCATAATGATAACAACTAACACCAGTATGTTTAGCCTTAGGATAACGCCCTCTTTTATTGGAGTCTAATATCAACCAAAAAAGCCCATCTGGAGCATAAGATCTTAAAGAGTTTTTTATAATTCTTGCTTCTGAACGGTACCAACCAGGAGAATTAAGTACACTCTCAGAATTACCATAAAAATGAAAAAAATCAAAAACTAATGCCTCAACATCTGGATCATTTAGATAGACTTGCATAGATTTTTTTATTTTCTCTAAATCATTCTCATGATAAACCTCATCAGCCTCAATATAGAATGCCCAGTCACCAGTACAATTAAACTGTGCAATCATTTTTTGTTGGCCATAAACATAGCCTCTATTCTTCATAGAGTCATTCCACTTTGAAATAATTATACGAATTTTATTACTATCAATTGCCTGAATAAGCTCCAATGTTTTGTCTTCACTTATTCCAACATTAATAACAAACTCATCAACAATTGGTAAAATTGATTTAATTGACTCAATAAATGGATAGCCTAGTAACTGCCCATTTTTGATAAATGTAAACCCACTAATTTTCATTTTTTAATATTATATTAATACCATTTTCACACCATTGACTTTTGCTGTTTATAGCACTCTCTAATATTATATTATTTTGGCTTATAGCAGTCCTTGTGTTTTCATCGTGCCATAAATGAAATTGAGTCGCACCAAAACGAATATTTTTTCTATTGACTCCACTATTAATTAAGCGCACAATAAATTCACTATCTTCTCGTCCCCAGCCTTCAAATTCATTATTAAAGCCATTTACATTTAAACAATCTTTTAAATAAAAAGACATATTACAAGATTTAATACCCCTTATATTCTCACTTTTGTTTGAAAATATTTTTGAAAGTAAGGTGGAATGGATAGCATTTTTTCTATTCATAATTCCTGGCGAAAAGAAAGAAAAAGAAATATTTTTATTAACTAAAGATTTTTGAGTCATACTTTCCGACAATAGAACTCTAAAACCTTGGACAAAATAACCTTCTTGAGAGTTTAACATATGATCTTGAATAAATTTAGGGTGGAGTATTACATCTCCATCAATTAATATAACATAATCTCCAGAAGATTTATTTAATGCTTTATTCCTCGATCTTGAAGCTCTAAAGCCAATATCATCTTGCCATGAATGAATAATATTTAAATTTGAATTTTTCTGAAAACTCATTATCACTTCATTTGTTGTATTTGAACTCCCATCATCTGCAATAATAATTTCATCTGGCAAAATAGATTGGATTTCAACACTTTTCAAGACTAAAAATAATGACTCGGGCCAATTATAAGTAGTAATTATTAAAGTAATTTTCATTAGCTAGCTAGATATTAGTTAAAATAAGAAGAAATTATAATCCATAAGTCTATGAAATTATCTGTTTACGTTATTGCCTATAATGAAGCTGAAAAAATTCGCGATTGTATTAACAGTGTTTTATGGGCTGATGAAATTATTTTAGCTGATTCATATAGTACTGATGGTACTACCGAAATTGCTCATGAGCTTGGGGCAACAGTAGTCCATATTCCCTTTAATGGCTATGGAGAATTAAGAAATCAAGCCATTAATCACTGTACAGGTGACTGGATCTTTAGCCTTGACTCAGATGAAAGATGTACAATAGAAGTAAGAGATGAGATTATTAAGCTTATTAACAATGCTCCGTTAGATATTTATCGAGTCCCAAGAAAAAATTATTTTATGGGGAAATGGATTAAATATTCGGGATGGTATCCAAATTACAGACAGCCTCAACTTTTTAAAAATGGTAAACTGAATTATTCTAATGATTTAGTTCATGAAGGATATATTAGTCATAGTAAGAAAGAAATTGGAAGTTTGAATAATAATATTTGGCAATTCCCTTTTAAAAATACAGAAGAAATGATTTATAAAGCTAATCGCTATTCTAGTCTTGGAGTTACAAAATTAATAAAAAATGATATACATGGTAGTGTCTCTAATGCATTTTTTCATGGCTTTTGGTCTTTTTTTAAGCACTATATCTTAAAACTTGGTTTTTTAGATGGTGGGCCAGGATTCGTAATTGCGTTTGGTAATTTTGAGGGTACATTTTATAGATATATAAAGCTAGCTGAGGCGCAGCAAAATTGGTCTCCGCCGAAAAATAAACCAATTAATAAGTCAAAATGATAACGCCAATAGTACTTTCAGGTGGAGATGGTTCGAGGCTTTGGCCTCTTTCTAGATCTTCCTTCCCAAAACAATTTATAAGTCTTGTAAATGATAAATCTACATTTCAAGATACACTTCTTCGCCTTCCAAAGAATATAGAGGATCCTCTTATTATTTGTAATGAAAAATATCGTTTTATTGTTGCTGAACAGCTTAGACAAATAGAATGTAAGAATCAGGGAATTATTTTAGAGCCTATTGCTAAAAATACTGCTCCTGCTATTGCTTTAGCTGCCATGAAATTATTAAATGAAAATCGAGACCCAATCCTTTTAATATTATCAGCTGACCATGTAATAGAAAATAAAGAAAAATTTAAAAATACAATTATGATTGCGCAGGAAATTGCAGAAAATGATAAGCTAGTAGCGTTTGGAATTAAACCTACTAGAGCAGAAACTGGGTATGGGTATATTGAATTTGATAATGCAAAGAAAAAACAATATTACAACGTTAACTCTTTTACTGAAAAGCCCAACCAAGAAGATGCAAATAATTATGTAAACTCTGGTAATTATTATTGGAATAGCGGCATCTTTATGTTCAAAGCCTCTGCATTCCTTAAGGAATTAAAAAAATTTGAACCAGAAATTTATAACGCATGTAAAAACTCCACTGATGAACTTTTAGTCGACTCTGACTTTATTCGTTTTAATGAAAATGAGTTTAATAAATGTCCTAAAAGGTCAGTTGACTATGCTGTAATGGAAAAGACTGATGATGCTGTAGTTATTCCATTTGATGGAATGTGGACAGATATTGGCTCATGGGAAGCTCTATGGGATATAAAAGCTAAAGATAATAATAATAATGTTACAGAAGGTGATGTAATTCTTGATAAAGTATCTGATTCATATGTTTATAGCCATCATAGACTTACATCAGTAATAGGGCTATCTGACATAATTGTTGTTGATACGCAAGATGCGTTACTAGTTGCGAATAAAAAAAATTCTCAGGATGTTAAAAATATTGTTAATAAACTAAAAATTAACAAAAGAGCTGAGGCAGATAATAATCGCAAGGTTTATAGGCCTTGGGGTTATTTTGATACTATAGATTTTGGAAAAGGCTTTCAAGTTAAACGAATATTTGTAAATCCAGACTCCAAAATTTCTTTACAAAAACATCAAAAACGAGCTGAACATTGGATTGTGGTAAAAGGAGTTGCGCTAGTAACCTGCGGCACTAAAAGTTTCAAATTAAGCGAAAACCAGTCTACTTATATTCCAAAAGGGGAAGTGCATAGGCTAGAAAATTGCGAAAAAACACCTCTAGAAATTATTGAAATTCAAACTGGGAATTATCTAGGTGAAGATGATATTATTCGATTAGAAGATGATTATCATAGAAATTAAGTAGAGCTAATATTTTTTTAATTACCTTCTATCTTCATAGTTTGTTAATATTTTTGCTAAAAATAAATGGGGTAATGTACGGTGATTAATTGGTATTCTAGGTAAAGTAAACCTATTTGATTCATATTTGACCTTTCCTCTTTGCATCGTTGTAGCAGAAAGAAAACCTGATTCTTTAACTGTATTTAAAACATACTTATTAAAACGACCAAATGGATAGCAAAAATCAGTAACTGGCACGTCAAAAAAAAATTCTAATTCATCCTTGCAGTCCTTTATTTCCTTTTGAGCTTTTTCTCGAGAAATACTTGTTAAATCAGCATGAGTGATAGTATGGGCTCCAATATCCATCCCCAAGCTTAACCACTCATGGATTTCATTTTTAGTCATTAAAGGTCTTTGTGTAATTCCTTTATCAAGGTCCCAAGTATTAGTTAGCCCTAAGCCTTTACTTACAATATAACAAGTTGCACTAAAATTATATTTCATTAGAATTGGCGCAGCATTTATCAAATTATTTTGATATCCATCATCAAAGGTTAGCCCAACAACTTTTCCAATCTTA
>Ga0075444_10000193_pt1 | contig 35265 bp, 36 predicted proteins | sample CoawatmetaG01DNA_FD_76836 | JGI IMG/M metagenome (GOLD analysis project Ga0075444, IMG submission 76836) | Marine microbial communities from the West Antarctic Peninsula - Coastal water metaG017-DNA | ecosystem: Environmental > Aquatic > Marine > Coastal | place: Atlantic Ocean: West Antarctic... | reverse complement strand
GAACACGTCCAGGCCTGCCCAGCCGAGCGCGCCAGATTGCAAGGCGGCGATCATCGCGTCCTCGTCCACGACAGACCCGCGCGCGACGTTGATCAAGGTGCCTTGTGGACCAAGTGCTGCCAACACATCGGCGTTGACGATTTTGTTCGTCGCAGGACCGCCTGGGGTGATGCAGACCAGAACGTCACAGTCCACGGCCATCATTTTGAGGTCGTCGTAGTATTTGTAAGCGACGTCTTTTTTGCTGCGGCTGTGGTAGACGATTGTGGGGGTCCATGGCGCGATTTTATCGGCGATCGCTTGGCCAATGCGACCGAGACCCAGAATGCCGATGGTTTGATTATCCGCCGAGCGGGTGAGGGGGGCGTTGCCCTTGGCCTCCCACGCGCCGGAACGCACATAGGCATCGTCGCGCACAGCTTCGCGGTAGCAGGCGAGCATCAGCAAAACAGCCGTGGTGGCGACTTCGGCATTCAGCACATTCGGTGTATGCGTGACGACGACGCCGCGTTTCACGGCTTCGGTTGTATCGATGGCGTCGTAACCCCCGCCGTAGCACGAGATGTGCTTTAGGTTGGGCAAGGACGCCATGATATCGGGTTTGATCCCGTCGTGACCGTTGGTGCAAACATGGGTAATCTTGTCGGCGGGGTAGCCGCCATCCGCCAGTTTGTGGATGGTGAATTTATCCGCCATCCGCTCCCGCATTTTATCGGTGGCCCCCCCGATGAGCAAAAGATCATGCATCTTGACCGACTTCCTGTCGCTGCTGGCCGAGGCCTTGGATCGTCAGTTCCATCACATCGCCAACCTTAAGGTAAATCGGTTCAGGCTTCATGCCCATCGCCACACCCGGAGGCGTGCCCGTGGTGATCACATCGCCCGGATGCAGGGTCATCAAGCCACTCAGGTGTTCAATGATTTCAGCCACGGTGAAGATCATCGTCGATGTGTTTCCAGTCTGCATCCGCTTGCCGTTCACATCGAGCGACATAGCAAGGTTTTGCGGATCGGCTACTTCATCACGGGTCACCAGCCACGGACCTGTCGGGCCAAATGTATCGCAGGATTTACCCTTGGTCCATTGTCCTGTCAGTTGCGTTTGAAAGTGTCGCTCGCTGACGTCGTTGATTACGCAGTAGCCCGCGACATGGTCCAGCGCATTTTCTTTGCTGACATATTTGGCTGTCTTGCCGATGACGACACCCAGCTCGACTTCCCAGTCGGTGTGGGTTGAGCCGCGCGGCATGACCACGTCGTCATTGGGGCCGACGACTGCGGAGTTGGCTTTGAAGAACAGGATCGGATGCTCGGGGATTGCCGCACCGGTTTCGGCGGCGTGGTCAGAGTAGTTCAGACCGATGCACAGGAACTTGCCGATGTTGCCAACACAGGCACCGAGGCGTGGGGTGCCGCTGACGGTGGGCAGGGTGCTCGGGTCAAGGCTGCGCAGTTTATTCAGTGTCGCGTCGTCCAACATATCGCCCGTGATGTCAGCCACATGGGCTGACAGATCGCGCAAGGTATCGCCGTCCATCAGGCCAGCTTTTTCTTCGCCTATGTCTCCGTAACGAGCAAGTTTCATTGTTTTTTCCTTTTAGTGATTGTCGCGTGGCATGTACGTGCGGGCGAGATCTTGATATTCGGTGGAACCGTCCAACGTCATGCCCTCATCAAAGCGGCCGACCTTTTCGCGGAACAGCGCCTGCCATGGGGTCTGGCTTTCGGGGATCGCATAGCCGCCCGTCGCCACTAGCTTGCGGGCGCGATCGGCCAACTCTTCCAATGGGACAAGCATGTTGGCGGTGCATTTGTTTAAGTCGATGCGCACGCGGTCACCCGTTTGTAATAACGCCAGTCCGCCACCATCGGCAGCCTCGGGCGAGGCGTTCAGGATCGAGGGAGAACCAGAGGTGCCAGATTGCCGGCCGTCACCGATACACGGCAAGGCTTCGACGCCTTGTTTGAGGAGATAAGCGGGTGGGCGCATGTTCACAACTTCTGCCCCGCCGGGATAACCCTTGGGCCCTACGCCGCGCATAAACAACATGCATTGCGCGTCGATTTTTTCGGTGGGATCATCGATGCGGTGGTGGAAATCTTCGGGGCCTTCAAAGACGATCGCGCGGCCTTCAAAAGCGTTAGGGTCATCTGGATTGGACAGATATGTCGCGCGGAACGCGGGGCCGATCACGGAGGTTTTCATCAAGGCGCTGTCGAACAGATTGCCCTTCATATTGATAAAACCTGCCTGCGCCTTTAGCGGATCGCTTACGGGTTTGATCACGAGGGTATCTGCGCTGCGTTTTGCTTTGCAATTGCCGCCTATGGTTTGCCCGTTGGCAGTGATAGCACTTGGGTGTGGCAGCATGTTGGTGGCCATCAATTCGCCGACCACGGCTGGCACGCCACCCGCATGTTGGTAGTCTTCACCAAGGTATTCGCCTGCAGGCTGAAGGTTGACCAGGAGGGGCACGTCATGGCCGATCTTTTGCCAGTCGTCATTATCTAGCTGTACGCCAAGGTGACGCGCGATGCCGTTCAAATGGATAGGCGCGTTGGTTGATCCGCCAATGGCCGAGTTGACCACGATGGCGTTCTCGAAGGCCTCCCGTGTCATGATGTCCGAGGGGCGCAGGTTTTCCCACACCATCTCCACGATACGCTTGCCTGTCTCATAGCTGATCTGCCCGCGCTCGCGGTAGGGAGCGGGGATTGCCGCAGAGCCGGGCAATTGCATGCCCAAGGCCTCGGCAAGACTGTTCATTGTGGTCGCCGTACCCATGGTATTGCAGTAGCCCACGGATGGGGCAGAAGAGGCCACCAGATCCATAAAGCCGTCATTGTCGATCTCGCCTGCGGCCAACATTTCGCGCGCTTTCCACACGATGGTGCCCGAGCCTGTGCGCTCGCCCTTGAACCAGCCATTGAGCATGGGTCCCACGCTCAGCGCGATGGCGGGGATATTGACCGTGGCCGCAGCCATCAGCAACGCGGGCGTTGTCTTGTCACAGCCGATGTTGAGGACAACACCGTCCAGCGGATAGCCAAACAGCGTCTCGACCAGTGACAGATAGGCCAGATTACGGTCCAGCATGGCCGTGGGGCGTTTGCCGGTTTCCTGAATGGGATGTACAGGCACTTCGATACAGGTGCCACCTGCAGCGATGATGCCGTCGCGCACCCGCTTTGTTAGCTCGATGTGGTGGCGGTTGCACGGGCTCAGATCACTGCCGGTTTGGGCGATGGCGATGATCGGTTTGCCTGATTGCAGCTCTTCACGGGTCAGCCCGTAATTTAGATACCGTTCAAGATACATCGCGGTCATTTCCGGATTGTCGGGGTTCATGAACCATTTGCGCGACCGCAGGTCTTCTATTTCTATTTTCTTGCTCATTGGCCTGACCAACCTCCGTCGATGATATGGGGATGCCCTGTGGTAAAGGCACTGTCGTCACTGGCCAAATAGACAACCAATGCGGCGATTTCTTCGGCTGATGCGACGCGGCCCATAGGCTGGCGTTCGACAAACTGCTTCAGGGCGGCTTCTTTGCTGCCCAACTGCTTGCCTAACTGATCAACGCGGTCGTGCCAACTGGGGGATTCTACGGTGCCAGGACAAATACAATTGCAGCGGATGCCTTGGGATACATAGTCAACAGCGACCGATTTGGTCAGACCGATAACAGCCGCCTTGGTCGTACCATAAATAAAGCGATTCGGCGCGCCGATGACGCTAGAACAAGCGGACGACATATTGATAATCGATCCTGTGCCGCGCTCTAGCATGGCGGGCAACGCGGCGCGGATTGTGCGCAGCATCGAGCGGACATTGAGGTCGAGCGCGAAGTCAAGTTCATCATCCGTCGCGTCTAAAACCGAGCCATGGTGCACAAAGCCTGCGCAGTTAAACAGCACGTCAGGATTGGCGCGCGCGATGCCCTCAGTGACGCTGTCGTCACTGAGGGCATCAAGGGCAAACGTCTCGACACCCGTCAATGTTGCCAAGGCTTCGGCGTTGACGTCGGTGGCGAAAACCTGTGCGCCTTCAGCTGCCATCGCCAAAGCGCTGGCGCGTCCAATGCCTTGGCCCGCTGCGGTGACTAAGACACGCTTTCCTTCAAGTCTTTGTTTTATCACAAATATCCCCCTCAAATTTCACGTCGCATTCGAAAGCAATTCCATTGTGGTCCCTGTTTGGGTTTCACACGGGATTTCGCTTTGACTTCTTACCACTATACGCGCGATATTCTAATTTGGTATACCAAATCGTATTTCATTTTTGGCCTGCAAACTGCCCACGCAGTGCCCAACCGTCTGAGCGCGTGTGAAATGCGCGCCAATTGAGAAAGCAAAAGTATCCTATGGACAGTGTGCGCCTTGACCCTTCCGACAATGTTGTGACTGCAACCCGCGCGCTTGCCGCCGATGCCGAGGTTGAGGGCATTGCGACAGCAGGGCTGGTCCCGTCTGGTCACAAGGTCGCGACAATGGCGATTGCGCAGGGCGAGGCGGTGCGCAAATACGCGCAGGTCATCGGCTACGCATCGCAAGACATCGCGGCGGGCGATCACGTGCACACGCATAATACTGAGTTTCGCAATACTGAGGCTGACTATGAATTTTCGACCGATTTGCGCCCTGTCGCGATGTTGCCTGAGGATCAGCGCGATACTTTCATGGGTTATCGTCGTGAAAACGGCAGCGTCGGGACGCGTAATTATATTGCCATCGTCACGTCAGTGAATTGTTCGGCCACGGCGGCGCGGATGATCGCAGATCACTTTACGCCTGACATCATGGCGCAGTATCCCAACGTCGATGGCGTCGCGGCGTTCGTGCATGGCACGGGGTGCGGCATGGCCGGTGATGGCGACGGGTTTGAGGCCTTGCAGCGGGTGATGTGGGGCTATGCGCGTCACCCCAATCATGCGGGTGTTTTGATGGTGGGTCTGGGATGCGAGATGAACCAGATTGATTGGTTGCTCGACGCATGGGGTCTAAAGCAGGGGCCTTTGTTTCAGGCGATGAACATTCAGAATGTTGCGGGTTTGCGGCGCACGGTCGAGCTGGGCATCGAAAAAGTCGCCGCGATGTTGCCACTGGCGAACGAAGTGGAGCGGACGCCTTGTCCCGCGTCCGAATTGAAAGTTGCGTTACAATGTGGCGGATCGGATGCGTGGTCGGGGATCACGGCGAACCCTGCGCTTGGATATGCGTGTGATTTGCTGGTGGCCCAAGGCGGGACAGGCGTTTTGGCTGAAACGCCTGAGATTTATGGCGCTGAGCATTTGTTGACACGTCGCGCGGTGGATCGCGCTGTCGGCGACAAGCTGATCGGATTGATCAGCTGGTGGCAGGACTACACGACGCGCAACTGCGGCTCGATGGATAACAATCCGTCTCCTGGTAACAAAAAGGGTGGGCTGACGACGATCCTTGAAAAATCGCTTGGTGCTGCGGCAAAGGGGGGCACCACGCCTTTGACCGGCGTCTATAAATACGCGGAAACCGTAACGGCCCGTGGCTTCACCTTTATGGACAGCCCCGGCTATGACCCTGCGTCGGTCACAGGGCAAATCGCGGGCGGCTGCAATTTGGTGTGCTTCACCACAGGGCGCGGGTCGGCGTTTGGATCAAAGCCCAGCCCGACGATCAAGGTCGCGACAAACTCCGAAATGGCGGCACGTATGTCTGAGGACATGGACGTGGACGCGGGCACGATCCTAGGTGGCAGCGTCAGTGTCGCACAAAAAGGGCGCGAGATTTACGAGATGTTCTTGGCCGTTGCCTCGGGCGAGGTCAGTAAGTCCGAGGCGCAGGGGCTTGGCGATTACGAATTTGTTCCATGGCAAATCGGCGCTGTGATGTGAGGCGACTTGTCGTCATCGGTGGCGGGCTGATTGGCATCCGTCATGTGCAAGCGGTTCAAGCGCATGAAGACTGTGAGCTGGTCGGCTTGGTCGATCCAAATATGGGCATTGTGGTGGGGGATGTGGCGCGGTTTGCCGATATGGCCGACGTGCCTGACGGCGTTGACGGTGCGATCATTGCGACGCCAACGGGGCTGCACGCGGCCCATGGAATTACGGCGGCAAAGCGGGGTTGGCATGTGCTGATCGAAAAACCGGTCGCCGCTGATGTGGCAGGGGCGCAGGCATTGCAAGTGGCTTTGACCAGCGCTGGAGTGCAGTCGTTGGTCGGTCATCATCGCCGCTATCATGCGTCTGTGCGCCAGTTGCGTGCGATGCTGGCAGAGGGCGCGATTGGTACGCCTGTGACAGCCAGTTTGATCTGGGCGATGCGCAAACCGGATGACTATTTCGATGGGAATTGGCGTACAGCTGGCGGATCGCCGGTGATGATCAACCTCGTGCATGACATTGATATCTTGCGCTTCGTCTTGGGTGAAGTCAGCAACATCGCCTGTCTTGCTGGTGCGCCGCTGCGCGATGGTGGACGCATCGAAAGCGGGGCGGTCGCCCTGCGTTTTGAACGGGGCGTTACCGCGACGATCAGCTTTGCAGACACAGCGCCCAGCCCTTGGGGGTTCGAGGCGGGTACGGGCGAGAACCCTAATATTGGCACCACAAACCAAGACATGATGTGGATCACAGGCACGCAAGGCGGCATCAGTTTTCCGTCGTTGACCCAATGGAACGGTGTGGACTGGGGTCAGGCGGCTCAGACGGTGCCCGTCGATGTGGCGGTCAACGAAGCTGTGCCATTGGCCGCGCAATTGGATCATTTCTTGGATGTCATTGGGGGCGTCGCGCCCTTGATTGATGTGGCCGACGCCACACGAACATTGCAAGTAGCATTGGACATTGAAACGCAATTACGTGGCACCGGTGCCGCGACATGAACATAACGCAGCAAAAAGGACTATATCGTGGGTAAACCAGAAATCGGATTTATTGGATTAGGGTTAATGGGGGCTGCGATGGTGAACCGTTTGCTGGATCAAGGCTATGCGCTGACGATTACGGCCAACAGATCGCGACCCAATATCGACGCGGCCGTTGCACGTGGTGCTGCCGAAGTCGGCACCGCCCGCGAGGTCGCAGAGACCAGCGACATCGTGATGCTCTGCATGGACACTTCGACCAGTGTCGAAGCGCGGATGCGCGGCGCGGACGGTGTGATCGCGGGGCTGCGCAAAGATGCGGTGGTCATCGACTTTGGCACATCATTGCCCGGCAGCACACGCAATTTGGGGGCCGAGGTGGCAGTGGCGGGTGGCCATTATCTTGACGCGCCCTTGGGCCGCACACCCTCCCATGCCAAAGATGGTTTGCTGAACATCATGGCGGCGGGTGACAAGGTTGTGTTTGATCGCGTCGAAACTGTGCTCAAGGATTTGGGCGAGAACGTCTTTCATCTTGGCGCGTTGGGGTCGGGGCATACGATCAAGCTGCTCAACAACTTCTTTGGCATGACGGTGGCAAACGCGATGGCCGAAGCCTTTGCTATGGCTGACGTCGCGGAGGTCGATCGCAAAAAAGTTTATGACGTAATGGCGGCGGGGCCGCTGCATTCAGGCATGATGGATTTTGTTAAAGCCTACGGCGTTGATAACGACCCGAACAAACTGGAGTTTGCGATCAAAAACGCGGCCAAGGACGTGGGCTATTACGCGACGATGGCCAAGGATGCGGGCGTTAATAGCATCATGTCCAAAGGCCCGCTCGAGGCGTTGACGCTGGCGCGTGACGCAGGGCGGGGTGATGACATGGTCAGCCAGATGGTCGATTTCTTTGCTGATCGTTTCAAGACGTAACGAGATGATTTGACCCACTTGGCTCGCCCAATCATTTGGTATACCATTTCTATAAATTAACTTAGGAGGCTGTTATGTCGGACTATAAAGTAGGGATATTCGGCCTTGGGGCGATGGGTTTTGGCATGGCGGGCGCGTTACGTCGTGCGGGGCTTATGACCCATGGATTTGATATCAACACGGACGCTGTGGCAAATTTCAAAGCCGAAGGTGGCGCAGATGGCACGCTGGATGAGGTTGCATCGACGCTAGACGCAGCGGTGGTTGTCGTGGTCAACGCGGCGCAAACCGAAGCGGTCTTGTTCGGCGCGAACGGCATCGCGACGAAGCTTGCCAAAGGCACGGCCGTGATTTCATGCGCGACCGTCGCGCCCGATTTTGCCCGCGATATGGCTAGGCGCTGCGAAGAGTTAGGGCTGCTTTATCTAGATGCGCCGGTATCAGGCGGGACAATCAAAGCGGGCGAAGGTACGTTGTCTATCCTCGCGGCGGGCACACCTGCGGCGTTCCAAAAGAGTGGGCCTGCGTTAGATGCGATGTCGGCGAAAGTATTCGCGCTCGGCGATGAAGTGGGTGCGGGATCATCGATGAAGGCGGTCAACCAAATGCTGACAGGCGTGCATATCGCAGCCATGGCCGAAGCGATGACCTTTGGCATGACGCAGGGGGTCGAGCCCGCTAAATTCCTAGAAGTCATCACGCAATGTGCAGGCAATAGCTGGGCGCTGGAAAGCCGTGCGCCCTCGATTGTGAACGGCGATTATCATCCGCTGAGTGCTGTAGATATCTGGCCCAAGGACCTTGGGATTGTTTTGGATATCGCAAAGTCGGCCAAGTTCAGCGCTCCGATCACGGCAGTGGCCTTGCAGCAATATCTAGCGGCGTCTGGGTCTGGTCTAGGTGGCGAACACGATTCAGCGGTGGCGAAAGTTTATGCCCGTAACGCAGGCCTAACCTTGCCGGGGCAAGACTAAGTGGTGGTGGTTTTAGGGGCGATTGCCGACGATTTCACTGGGGCAACGGATTTGGCGGGGCTGCTGGCACGAAGCGGTGTGCGCGTGTCTTTGCGGATCGGTGTGCCAGAAGAACCGCCATCGCAAACAGCACCTTACGAAGTGATCGCGTTGAAAATCCGCACCATACCTGTGGCCGACGCTGTGGCTCAGTCTGAGGCGGCATTGGCTTGGTTACAGGCAGCGGGTGCGAAGCAGTTTTTCTGGAAATATTGCTCAACCTTTGATTCCACACCTGAGGGAAACATCGGACCAGTGGCTGAGGCGTTGATGGCGCGGCTGGGGACAAAACAGACGATCTATTGCCCTGCGTTTCCCGAAAATGGGCGTAGCATTTTCATGGGGAATCTGTTTGTTGGCCAACAGCCCTTGGCGGAAAGTCCGATGAAGGATCATCCTTTGACGCCGATGCGGGACTCGAACCTGATGCGGCTTTTAGCGCCGCAGGTGACGGGCGATGTCGGGCTAATTGATCGCCTTTGCGTTGCGCGGGGTGCTGACGCTGTGCGTGCGAAATTGGCGTGGCTGACTGATCAAGGCATCGCTCATGTGGTCGTAGATGCGGTTGCGGATGCGGACCTTGAGATCATCGCGCAGGCATGCCAATCGTTTAAATTACTGACAGGGGGTAGTGCGTTGGCGATGCCGTTACCTGCGCTTCATAGCCTAGACGGTAACCCGATTGCGGACCCGTGGCAGGCCCCGAAGGGAGAGGCTTTGGTATTGTCAGGATCGTGTTCTGAAATGACCCAGCGACAGGTTGCGGCCTATGCGACGTCGGCGCCGTCTTACAAATTGGACGCGCTCATGCTGGCGCGTGAAGGGTTGCAGCCTGTGCTGGATTGGCTGGCGGGGCAAAGCGGCGCGCCGCTGATCTATGCCACCGCTGCGCCGCAAGATGTGCGTGCAGCACAGGACCAGTTGGGACGGGATCGCGCGGGGGTATTGGTGGAAGAAGCCTTGGCGCAGATCGCCGTGTTTGCCCGCGACAAAGGGGTGCGGCGGATCGTCGTTGCGGGTGGCGAATCCTCGGGCGCTGTAACGCAAGCCTTGGGCGTGACGCGGCTCGAGGTTGGGCCAGAAATTGCGCCAGGTGTGCCGTGGTGTGCATGCGACAGCGATGGCAAACGGATGGCGCTAGCGTTAAAATCTGGTAACTTCGGAGCCGAAGCATTTTTTGCCTCTGCATTGCAAAAGTTGGACAGCCTATGAGCACGGATGCGAATTTACGCGAGCAGATGTGCGTGCTGGCGAAGTCGCTTTTTGATCGTGGGCTGACAGGGGGCTCGACGGGTAATATCTCAGCCCGCACCTCGAACGGCGGCTTGCTGGTGTCACCGACAGGGTCCAGTTTCGGGCGGCTTGATCCGGCGCGACTGTCGCTTTTTGACCCGATGGGCCAACATATTGGCGGCGACATGCCGACCAAGGAGATGCCCCTGCATAGCGCGTTCTACGAGGCTCGCTCAACCGCAGGCGCAGTCGTACACTTGCACTCGGCGCACTCAGTCGCGTTGTCGTTGCTAGAGGATCAAGACCCTGATGATTTCCTGCCCCCATTGACTCCTTATGCGATTATGAAGCTTGGTAAAGTCGCCCTGCTGCCCTTCTTTCTTCCTGGAGATGCCGCGATGGGCGACGCGGTGCGCGGGTTGGCGGGCAAACGGTCGGCGGTGATGTTGGCGCATCACGGACCCGTTGTTGCGGGCAAAGATGTTGAGGCCGCCTGCAACGCGATTGAGGAATTGGAAGATACGGCGCGATTGGCGTTACTGACTTACGGTATGGCGCGGCGGCAGTTGAGTGACGCGCAGATCAAGGACGTTGTCACGAAGTTTGATGTGGAGTGGGAGTCATGAAGTTTTCTGCCAATCTAGGATTTTTGTGGACCGATAGAGCGTTGCCAGATGCGATCCGCGCAGCAAAGGCCGCTGGATTTGAGGCGGTAGAATGTCATTGGCCCTATGATCATGACGTCGATGCTGTTGCGTCCGCGCTGCGGCAAACAGGGTTACCAATGTTGGGCTTAAATACCCGGCGTGGCCAACCTGGTGAAAACGGCTTGTCTGCTTTGCCGGGGCGCAAGGACGAGGCGCGCGCGGCGATTGATGAAGCGCTGGCTTACGCGAAGGCGACTGATACGGGGGCGGTTCATGTTATGGCAGGTTTCGCGCAAGGGGCCGATGCCCATGCTACTTTTGCCGAAAACCTGCGCTATGCCTGCGCGCAGGCCGAGGAACGCACGATCTTGATTGAGCCGTTGAACGGTTATGACGCGCCAGGCTATTTCCTGATCCGTACGACCCAAGCTGCGGCGTTGATCGAAGAGGTTGGCGCGCCAAACCTTCGACTGATGTTTGACTGTTATCATGTGCAACTCACCGAAGGCGACGTGGCCCGTCGCCTTGAAAAACTGTTGCCCATGATTGGGCATATTCAGGTCGCCTCGATCCCCGATCGTGGCACACCGGATCATGGAGAGTTGAACTATCCCCATATCTGGCAGGTCTTGGATCGGCTGGGATGGGATCGACCGATTGGCGCGGAATACAAGCCAACCGGCGATACGGATGCCAGTCTACGGTGGCTGTCAGCCGTCTAGAAAGGCGTGTTGTTCGACCCGCAGATCGAAAATGTCTTGGTCATCCACAATCTCGACATCATCAAGGCTGATGATCTGATCCTTGCGCACCGCGCATTTTAGCTTGATGTGATGCGCCAAGCCGATGGGCAGGGCGTTCAGATCATGGGACCGGCGGGCAGGGATCGCCTTGGCCCAAACCTTGTAGCCACCTTCACCGTCCAGCATGTCGCCCGCTGCGAAATCGCCCTTGGCGGTTGCGACTGCATCACCGCGCCAACGGGTGGAACTGCCAGTGGCTTCGCCGCGTAGGCAGGCGGATAGGACGGACACAGATGTTTCCAATCCGATGAGATGGAACGGCCGCCACATCGACCCGTACCAGCCCGACGGATCAGTCAGCAGCCCGTATTGTTGAAAGCAGGCGCGGGTGTATTCATCGGGCGCGCGGAAGGTCACAAACATGCCGTATTGGATGTTGTTCAGCACAGTGCGGCCATCATGTTCGCGGCTGGAGGCGATGTCGACAAGACCGGTTTTTGAGAGATTTCCACCGTCGCTTTTCGGTCGGAAAACGGTGGCGAGGTCCTGCAAACCAGCTGGATGAAACGCGAGGCCATCGTTGGGGCAATCCAAGCCCGTGGCATTGGCGACGGCGGCCATTTCGATCGCGGCCTTGGTGCCGTCGGTAAAGGAGTTATACATCTTGGGGTTAAAGTCTCCGGCGGCGACTTCTTCTGCGGACCAACCGAAAAAATCCCAAACCGTGTCAGGGGTCGAGTAGCGATAGGGCGGGGCGAAGTTCATGCCTTTGCCTGCGGAGACCAGCTCAAATCCGCAGTTATGGACCCAATCGACTAACTCGCACATCGCGGCGGGCTGGTCGCCGTAGGCCATGGAATAGACGACGCCTTGGGTGCGGGCGCGATCTGCCAAGACCGAACCGCATAGAACATCGGCCTCGACGTTGACCATGATCACGTGTTTGCCCGCATTAATGGCCGCAAGCCCGTGGCGCAAGCCTGAGATGGGGTGGCCTGTCGCTTCGATGATGCACTCGATGGCGTCGCAGACGAACAGATCGGCGGCGTCGGTGGTTATGCAGGTCGTGCCCTCGGTGACGGCCTGTTTCATCGAGTGGGCGTTGTAATTTTCGGCCTCCCAGCCGGTGCGGGCGAGGGAGGCGCGGGCTTTGTCGGCGTCCAACTCCGCGATACCGACGATTTGGTATCCGGGAATATACTTGGCCTGTGCCAAAACCATGGAGCCGAATTTACCCGCGCCGATCAGGCCGATGCGGATGGGTTTGCCGGTGGCGGTGCGCGCGGCAAGCAGGGAAGACAGGTTCATGGCAGGCTCCTAAAGATGAGATTGTCACTAGCTTAGAGCGGAAAAGTAAAATGGTATACCAAATTTAGCTTGAGTGCGGAGGTAAGCGGGCGCAAGATGATCCCAACAAGGGGAGGGCCAGCGGATGGGGCGTGACACATCAAACGTCAGTCTTGCGCGGCGGGCGTATGCAATCCGGCGCAACGCGCTGTTGATGGGTGAAGTGCAAGGACAAGGCTATATCGGACAGGCATTGGGCGCTGCTGATGTATTGGCGGTGTCCTACTTTCACGCGCTGAATTACCGTGCCGACGATCCCAAATGGGAAGGCCGTGACAGGTTCTTGTTGTCCATCGGGCACTACGCCATCGCACTTTATGCGGCGATGATCGAAGCGGGTATCCTGCCTGACGCCGAAATTGAAACCTATGGCATGGATGACAGCCGGATGCCGATGTCGGGCATGGCGGCCTACACTCCGGGGATGGAAATCACCGGTGGATCGTTAGGGCATGGTCTTGGAATTGCCGTCGGGATGGCGCTGGGATTGAAGCGTAAGAACAACCCTGCGTTCGTTTACAACATGATGTCAGATGGTGAATTGGGTGAAGGCTCCACATGGGAGGCCGTGATGTCGGGCGTGCAATGGAAGCTAGATAACCTGATCGCCATTGTCGATTTCAATGATCAACAGGCCGACGGCAAAACCACCGATGCACTGGCGCAAGTGCCAGAGGCGGGCCGTTGGGAAGGCTTTGGCTGGTTCGCGCAAGAGATTGATGGCAACGACATGGACGCGCTTGTTGCGGCGTTTGATGCCGCGCGTGCGCATCCTGACCCCGTGCCGCGTGTGATCATTTGCCAGACTAAGATGTGTAAAGGCGTGCCTTTCCTCGAGGACCGTGAGATCACGCATTTCGTGCGCGTGGAACCTGATGAATGGGCGCGCGCCTTGACTATATTGGACGAGGATCGACCCGATGAATGATGCAAGCCTGTCTCGCCGCAAATCAAAGTACACACCGCGCACGGTGCCCGTGTCCGAGGATGGATCGAAGCTGACGACCTCGGCAATGATTGCATCGTTGGATGCGGAGGGGCGCGAAACGGTCGCTGCTCCGTTTGGTCATGCGCTGGTTGATCTGGCCAAAACCCGCGATGATATTGTCGGGCTGACGGCGGATTTGTCGAAATACACCGACCTGCATGTTTTCGCCAAAGCCTATCCAGACAGGTTTTATCAGATGGGCATGGCCGAGCAGGTGATGATCTCGGCTGCGGCTGGGTTGGCGCGCGAAGGCTTCACGCCGTTCGCCACGACCTATGCGGTTTTTGCCTCACGCCGCGCCTATGATTTCATTTGTATGGCGATTGCCGAAGAGAATTTGCCTGTGAAGATCGTCTGCGCGCTACCCGGTTTGACGACAGGGTACGGGCCGAGCCATCAAGCGACGGACGACATCGCAATCATGCGCGCCATGCCGAACTTGACGGTGCTTGATCCTTGCGATGCGACCGAAATTGATCAAGTGACCCGCGCCATCGCCGATCATCCGGGTCCGGTTTACATGCGTTTGTTGCGCGGCAATGTCCCCGATGTGCTGGGCGAGTACGGCTATAAATTCAAGCTGGGCAAAGCGCAGATGATCCGTGACGGTCGCGATGTCTTATTCGTGTCTTCCGGTTTCATGACGATGCGCGTTTTGGATGCGGCCAAGCGGTTGCAGGCCGATGGTGTTGATTGCGCTGTGTTGCATGTGCCAACGATCAAGCCGTTGGATTTGGAAACGATTGCAGCCGAAGCTGCGAAAGGTGGGCGCCTTGTGGTAACGGCTGAAAACCATTCTATCACGGGCGGGTTGGGCGAAGCCGTTGCCGCCGCGCTGATGCGGGCGGGCGTACACGTGCCGTTCCGCCAGATCGCGTTGCCCGATGCGTTCTTGGATGCGGGGGCGTTGCCGACGTTGCACGATCAATATGGAATTTCGGTGGATGCTGTGACGGCGTCGGTGAAAGCGTGGCTTTGATATGAAACTATTAAAAGGCAAAACGGCGATCATCACAGGCGGCGCAAGTCCGCGTGGCTTGGGTAAGGCTGCTGCGGTGATGTTTGCCCAACACGGCTGCTGTGTGGCGATTTTGGACCTTGATGCGGATGCGGCGGACCAAGCGGCGGCGGATTTGCCGGGCGCGGGTCATGTGGGGCGTGCGTGTGATGTGACCAACAAGGAGTCCTGCGAAGCCATCGCCGCTGACTTGGTCTCGGCGTTCGGCCAGATAGATATCCTCGTGAATATCGCAGGTATCACCCAGCCGTTAAAGTTTATGGAGATCGAACCGCAGAACTACGATGATGTGCTGGATGTGAACCTGCGCGGCACACTTTATATGTCGCAAGCCCTGCTTCCGTACATGCGTGACCGCAAGGGGGGCAGTATTGTGAACATGTCGTCCGTTTCCGCGCAACGGGGTGGCGGCATTTTCGGTGGGCCACATTATTCAGCGGCCAAAGCGGGTATCTTGGGGTTGACCAAAGCGATGGCGCGAGAAGTGGCGCCCGATGGCATCCGCGCGAACGCGATTTGCCCGGGGTTCATCGCGACTGACATTACCGCAGGCAAGCTGACCAATGAAATGCGCGCGCAAGTGTTGGACGGCATTCCAATGGGCCGCGCTGGCACGGCGCAGGACGTGGCGGGGTGCTGTTTGTTCTTGGCGTCCGATTTGTCGTCCTATGTGACGGGATCAGAAGTTGACGTCAACGGCGGGTCTTTGATTCATTAGCCTCAGTTGGCTTGCTGATCGACATTGTCCTGCAAATCCTGATGCTCGCGGCGGATCACGTCACTGATGTCTTGTGTAAGTCGATCCAAATGCGTGCCGATGGCAGCATCAATTGCAACGGCATCTCGGGCGCGCAAGGTGGCCAGAATAGCGGTATGATGTTCGATCACACTGGCGCGGTTACGACGCTGCACTGCGGCAAGGAACCGCGCCCTCCATAGACGCGCCAAGAACCGATCGTGGATTTCTGCCAGTGGTTTATTATGCGACGCCTTCGCAATCGCGGAATGAAAACTCATGTCGATCTCGAACATGTTGAGGGGGTCCATGGTATCAAAGTTATCGTTCATATGCTGCGTGATCGCTGTAATTCCGTCGATGTCTGCGTCAGTGGCACGTTCACAGGCCAGCTTGCCCGACAGCTTTTCGACGGACAGCAAAACCTCGACATCGTCGGTAACGGCTTTGACGTCCGGCATTGCGACAATCGGGCTGCGGGACGAGCGCAAAGTGATCAGACCTTCGCGCGCGATAATGCGGATCGCTTCGCGCATCGGGGTTCTACTGACGCCAAGATCCGCTGCCTTGTCGCGTTCTTTCAAAGAATCGCCGGGCAAAAACTTGCCACGCAAAATGTCGCGTCGCAGTTGATTTGCTATTTTTTCTGGCAGCGTTTGATCCGGCATTTTTGACGTCTACGTCCATTGAACAAGGTCCTTGGAAGGACATTCCTAAGTATTCAATTTGGTATACCGAAACTTGTTGCTTGTCGAGGACGCAGTGGGTAACGTCATTTTCAGATGGTATACCATCGTGATTCACGCTCTGGGAGGATGGGTGAATACGCTAACGGCGGACATTGCCGCCAAGGGAGAGATATTAATATGAAACTCAAGACATTACTTATGTCGGCAGCTGCCGGCGCGACGTTGGCAAGTGCTGCACTTGCACAGGATGTGACATTGCGCATCCAAACACACTACGCGACTGAGCACCCGACAGGTCAGATGTTGGCCACTTGGATCGACGACGTTCAGACCATGTCTGGCGGCGAAATCTCGATCGAGATGTTCTATTCATCATCGGTCGTTGCAACGGTTGAAACATTCGATGCGGCCATCAACGGCATCCTTGATTGTGACGCAACAGGCGGAGCATATCAGACTGGTAAAAACCCAGCGTTCCAATTCGTGGGCGACATCATGGGCGGCTATGACACACCTTGGCAGCAGTATAGCTGGCTATATTATGGTGACGGCTACGAAGCGGCTCAGGAACTTTATAACGCACAGGGCATGCAATTGATTGGTTGGGCCGTTTACGGTCAGGAATCATTCGCATCATCCAAGCCGATTGCAGGTCCTGCTGACCTTGTCGGCTGGAAATTCCGTTCCCCTCCGGGCATGGAAACAGAGATCTTCGAAAAGATGGGCGCGTCCCCAATCGTGATGGACTTCACCGAGATCTTTACTGCGCTTGAGACGGGTATCATCGACGGTGCGGATGCATCAGGCTTGGCCAACAACGTCGGTCTGGGTCTCTATGACATCGTAAAGCACGCCAACTATCCGGGCTTCCACTCAATGCCATCTGACCACCTTGCTTGTAACCAAGCGGTTTGGGAAGGCTTGACCGAACAGCAGCGCCGCATCATCGAAACTGCTTGGCAGAAACTGTCATTCCAGATCGCGATGTTGAACGAGAAGGCAAATACTGAAGCGGCTGCCATGCTCCAAGAGCAGGGCGTCACACTATACGCTTGGTCACCTGAGGATCGTGCTGAATTCCGCGTTGCCGCTCAGGCTGCATGGGATGATTGGGCAACACGTAGCCCAGAGGCCGATGCGCTGGTGCAAAGCCACAAGGCTTATCTCACGCAGTTGGGTTTGATCGGCGAGTAACGTCTGGCTCGCTTGTCCAAATAACGATCAAGGCGGGTCCGGTTTGGGTCCGCCTTTTCCAACCGATACATGATCATGTGGGGAAGCATACAATGCAGAACAGTTCACTTTTTTTAGGGCGCATGCGGGCACCGGTTAAGACGGGAATGATCGTCTTTTGTAGCATTACATTTGCGCTTTATCTGGTCCTTATTAGTCAACAGATGTTCGCCGCAGAACCCTACGGCATGTTTGAAATGATCCGCCCTGCAGGCAAGCCGTTGGTGCAGGTGATGCTGGCATGTTTCGCCGCCGCTTTGACCTTTGCCTCACTCTTTTTATCCGACACGAAAGGCGCGATCGAAACACCGCCTGAAGGGTTCTTTGACCTTGTGTCGGTGGTGCTGGGTCGCCTTGCAATGATCATGACCGCCTTTATCGTGCTGGTGATGTTCTACGAAGTCGTTTCGCGCTACGTGTTCTCGCGGCCCACGCTTTGGGCCAATGAATTATCTCTGTGGATCGCCTGTTTCGTATTCTTGCTTGCGGGACTTTACGCCATGCAACAGCGCTGCCACATCCGCATTTATATTATCTACGATATGATGCCTTGGTGGATGCAAAAGACATCTGACTGCATCTCTGTCCTGCTGATTGTCGCGTTCACATTCGCCCTTGTTTGGGGTGGCTATACGGACGCGGAGAACCGCTTTATGCGAATGGAAACCTTCGGCACCGCGTGGGATCCACCCATCCCCGGTATCGTCAAACCCGCTTTGCTCATCATCATCGTATTGGTCTGTATTCAAGCCGTGTCCAACCTGTTCGCAGATTGGAACAAAGAGCCAAAATTGCACACACCAGCTGACGAGATCGACGAAGTTGAAATTGAAAAAATCCGCCGCACTCTTGAGGAAAAAAACTAATGGTCGATATGGGTACACTCTCTCTCATCATCCTGTTCGGTATGTTCGCTCTGCTGGCCATCGGCATGCCACTAGGTTTCGCCTCGGCCTTCTTGGCGGTCGTCACACTGGCTCTAAAGTTCCCACCTGATCTGTTGTGGGGCGACTTTGGGCGTGGCCCGCTGTCTGTTTTGGGGCAGGGGGTTTATCGACAAATGACGAACTACGTCCTGATATCGGTGCCGTTATTCATCTTTATGGCCGCGATGCTGGAACGATCCGGCATCGCACGAGATATGTATTCGTCACTGAACGTCTGGATGAGCCGGATGCGCGGCGGCATCGCTGTCGCCACGTCTATCATGGCCGTGATTATGGCGGCGATGTCGGGCATTATTGGTGGTGAGGTTGTTCTGCTGGGCCTGATCGCTTTGCCGCAGATGTTGCGTCTGGGGTATGATCGAAACCTTGCGATTGGTACAATCTGTGCGTCCGGTTCACTGGGAACCATGATCCCACCGTCGATCGTTTTGATCTTCTACGGTCTGGTGACTGAAACATCTATCAAGGCGTTGTTCACCGCATCCTTCTTCCCAGGCTTTATGCTGGCTTCGTTCTTCATTCTCTACATCCTGATCCGCACACGGATGAACACTTCCTTAGCCCCCTTGCCGGATCCGATTCCAGGTGAGCCTGAAGGCTCTGAAAAGGGTCTGATGTTCCTTGGCTTCATCTCGCGCTTTGCGATGTGGGTGTCGGGTGTCCTGTTTCTTCGTGCGGTGTTCTTTACCATGACTGGCGACAACGTGATCCGCGAAAACGAAGATCCGATCCTGTTGGGGATGGTTGCTGATATTCCTTGGATCATCGGCGCATTCGTGATTTTTACCTTAATCGTCTTTGTGGTTGTTGGTCGTGAACGCACCGCACGCGGTTGGGACATGGGCAAAGGCCTGATCGCCCCAATCGTTGTGATCGGCGTTGTCTTGGGGTCTATCTATGGTGGCATAACAGGGATCACCGAAGCTGCGGGCATGGGCGTCGTCGCCGTGTTCACAATCGGTATGATCCGCCGGGAGATGACGTTTGATATCGTCTGGGACAGCTTGATCCGTACGCTCAAATCCACAGGGACGATCATCTGGGTGACCATTGGTGCAGCAACATTGGCCGCGGCCTACACGCTTGTCGGTGGACCGACCTATGTGGCGAATTTGATCATCGGGGCAGAGTTACCAACGATGGGGATTATCTTGATGATGATGCTCGTGTTTTTGATCATGGGTATGTTTATGGATTGGGTTGGCATTGTGCTGTTAATCATGCCGGTGTTTCTACCCATCGTGGTGCGGCTACCCGCCGAAGAAATCGGGTTCCTGGGCAGTATCGAAGCACGCTACATCCCGATCTGGTTCGGCGTGGTGTTCTGTATGAACATGCAAGTTAGCTTCCTGTCACCGCCCTTTGGCCCTGCGGCGTTCTACCTCAAGTCCGTTGCTCCGCCCGAAATTTCGCTGGTAGATATCTTCCGTGGCTTCGGACCGTTCATCATGTTGCAGCTGTTGGCGCTTTCAACACTGTTGATCTGGCCCAACATCATCACCGTCTTCTTGTGACCTTAAGCAATGACCCAAGCCGTCGCACCCCGAGAAGAACGGATCGTCCTCGGGCTTGGGTTCATGGCACTGGCGGTGATGTTGTTCACCATGATCGACACCTCAGCCAAATGGCTTGTATTGGCGGGGCTACCGGCAATGCAAGTGGCGTTCCTGCGGTATGCAATCCACTTCTTGCTGGCCGTCGTGGTGTTCGTGCCGCGCGAAGGGCTATCCGCCTTCGATTCGTACAGCCCAAAGTTACAGGTCTTGCGCTCCGCCAGTTTGTTCATCGGCACCTGCTTGAACTTCATGGCACTCAAGTATTTGCCAATTACGGTGACCACGACGATTATGTTTGCGGGACCGATCTTGGTCACGCTTTTGGCCATCCCCATGCTGGGCGAAAAGGTCGGACGCCACCGCATCGCCGCCGTCTGTGTTGGGTTCTTAGGCGTCATCGTTGTCATGCAGCCTTGGGGAACCGGATTTCATCCCGCGATGTTATTGAACCTCGGAGCCTTAATCGGCGCGTCGATCTATTTCCTGATGACGCGCAAACTCGCGGGTATCGAAAATAACAGCACAGCGCAGCTCTGGGCATCAGGGCTTGCGACGTTATGTTTGGGCCCGTTTGCCGTCTCGCAATGGGTTTGGCCGACGGCAGCAGCCGATTGGTTATTCTTTGTGATGATCGGCATCTTCGGCGGCACAGCGCATATTTTGGCGACCTCCGCGCATCGCTTGGCCGATGCCAGCATTTTAGCTCCTGTGATCTATATTCAAATCTTCTCTGCGGCTTTCGCAGGGATTGTCTTTTTCAACACATACCCAACCGTTTGGACCGTGTGCGGCGGGCTGATCATCATCAGTGCCGGCGTCTACATTTGGTATCGCGAACGGCAAGCCACAAAAGAAGAATAACATGACTGAAAAACTGGTTCTTATCGGTGCAGGCGGCAAAATGGGCGTGCGCAGTGCCGCCAACCTTGCGCGTACGGATTTTGAAGTGGCCCATATCGAGATTTCTGAAGCGGGACGCACCCGATTGAAAGACGAAGTCGGCGTTGATTGCGTCAACATTGACACCGCGATGGAGGGCGCAGACGTCATCCTGTTGGCCGTCCCAGACACCGCTATCAAAGCCGTCGCCGCCGCGATCATCGACAAAGTACCAAGCGGCGCGATGGTGATTTGCCTTGACGCGGCGGGCCCCTTTGCCGGCCATCTACCCGCCCGCGACGACGTCACTTATTTCGTCACGCATCCCTGCCATCCCCCGATCTACAACGATGAAAAAACTGAAGCTGGCCGCAAGGACTACTTCGGTGGGATCGCCGCGGAACAGGGTATCGTAAACGCGCTGATGCAAGGCCCCGAGAATCACTATGCTCTAGGTGAAAAAGTAGGCCGCGCCATCTACGCCCCCGTCGCCCGCAGCCACCGTGTCACCGTCGAACAGATGGCTTTGCTAGAACCGGGCCTATCCGAAACCGTCTGCGCATCCTTGTTAGACGTTATGCGCGAAGCGATGGACGAGGTCGTGCGCCGTGGCGTGCCAAAGGAAGCTGCGCGTGACTTTTTGCTTGGCCATATGAACATCCTAGGTGCGGTAATATTTGAGGAAGTCGACGGCGTATTCTCAGACGCCTGCAACAAGGCGATTGAATTCGGCAAGCCTGTCTTGATGCGTGACGACTGGAAGCGGGTGTTCGAACCAGACGAGATTGCCGCCAGTATTCAACGTATTACCTAATGGCCATCAGCGAAAAACCCGTGCTGGCGTGGCTCGGTGATGACTTCACCGGTGCTGCGGCGGTGATGGAAGTGCTGACGTTCGCTGGCCTTCCTGCGGTGCTGTTCTTGCGGCCACCAACGCCGGTACGGATGGCGGATTTTCCAGACATGCGAGGGATCGGCATCGCCAGCATGGCACGCACGTTTGACCCCGAGCGCATGGACGACGAATTACCAGATCTGTTCGATGTTCTGGGACAAACAGGTGCGAGGTTGGTGCAATACAAGACCTGCTCAACCCTCGACTCAGCACCGCGTATTGGGTCGATCGGCAAAGCGATGGACATCGGGTCAAAGACCTTTGCCACCAGCACAATTCCAGTCATGATTGCTGCCCCTGAAATGCGCCGCTACCAAGTGTTCGGGCAGTTATTTGTAGGCATTGACGCAGGCGTGTTCCGCTTGGACAGACACCCCGTCATGGCGCGTCATCCCGTGACGCCCATGGGCGAGGCGGACGTGGCAATACATCTGTCAGCACAAACCAGAATGCCGATGCAATGCCTCAATCTAGAAGTGTTGGCCGATCCAGAACGGGCTGCCAACATGATTGCCACTGCACGCGGTGGGGTCACGATTGATCAGATGACGCCCGCAGATGTCACCACCGCAGGTGAGCTATTGTGGAACGCAGGGCATCAGTTTGTGGTCGGGTCACAAGGGATCGCATATGCATTGGTAGCGCACTTCCAAAAGACGGGTGCACTTGCTGTGTCACCGACGGCCAGATGCATTGGCCACGCCAGGCGGATGGCTGTGGTGTCAGGGTCGGTCTCGCAAATCACTGCAGATCAGATTGCTTGGGCGCTAGACAACGGATTTGCGGATATCAGGCTGGATGTTGTTCAGTCGTGTGACGGCAATCTTGCAGCCGAAGAAATCCGTGCTTTGAGCGCCGCAAAAGCCGCGTTGGAGCGCGATCAAGTGCCCCTGATCTATACCGCGCGCGGCCCAGACGACCCTGCCGTCAAACAATTGCGAGTGGCGGCTGGCGACAACCTGGCACAAGTAAACGATGATATTGGTGCTTCCCTTGGACGTATTCTGGCGCAGCTCGTCGATCAATCGGACCTTGATCGCGCTGTGGTTTCGGGTGGCGATACATCGGGGCATGTGTGCAGCGCCTTGGGCATCGATGCACTTACCGCCGCCGCCCCAACCATTCCAGGTGCTGCAATTTGCAACGCCCATGGCGGCACGCGGCCCCTGACGTTGGCGCTGAAGGGCGGACAGATGGGCAGCCGCGATTACTTTGGATGGGTCCTGAACGGAGGTGGCCACAGATGACACGTTTGACAGCAACCTATGAAATCGAAAGCCCCGTGGGCGTGCAGCGCGCCGCCGAAGTTATGGCCGGTGAGCAATCGACAGGCACCTTCGTGCGTCTCGCATCCGAGACCGACGAACTGCGCGACCGCTCCGCCGCGCGGCTGGATCATGTTGAAATCACAGGCACCTCTGACCATCCGGCCTTGCCATGCAGGCTAAGCGCTAAGACCTACGAACAAGGCCGCGTAATGATTAGTTGGCCGATGGACAACTTTGGCCTGTCCTTGCCCAATATCCTTACCACTGTTGCAGGCAATTTATTTGAACTGGCTGAACTCTCTGCGATCCGTCTTGTGGATCTCGGCATACCTGATGCGCTGGCAATAGGTTGTCCCGGTCCTCAATTTGGAATCACCGGTACGCGTAAGCTGATGGGAGTGCCAAGCGGCCCGATGATCGGGACGATTGTAAAACCAAGTGTGGGCTTAAGTGCCGAACAAACCGCCGCACTTGCTAGTGATCTGGCGCGGGCCGGCATCGATTTCATCAAGGATGACGAGCTGCAAGGGAACGGCCCCGCATGTCCGTTTGACGACCGCGCCAAACTGGTGATGGAAGTTTTGAACGAAGTCGCGCAAAGCGCAGGGCGCAAGGTGATGTATGCCTTCAATATCACCGACGAAATTGACGTGATGCGCCGCAACATTGACCTGCTCGAAAGCCTTGGTGCGACCTGTGCCATGGTATCGCTGAACTCTATTGGCTTGGTGGGCTTGCGAGCGATACGCGATCACAGCCCACTGCCGATCCATGCGCATCGTAACGGATGGGGGCTGATGTCTCGCTCGCCACACGTGGGGATCGAATATCTTGCAATGCAAAAACTGTGGCGACTGGCAGGTAGCGATCATTTACATGTGAACGGTCTGGCCAACAAGTTTACCGAAGGTGACATCGTCGTGACCAACGCCGCGCGCTCCGTGCAAGCGCAACTAACCGACATGACGTCACACGCCGCGTTGCCGGTGTTTTCTTCTGGTCAAACCGCGTGGCAAGTCGGGCCGTCGATGGAATTACTCGGTAACGACGATTTCCTGTTCTGCGCAGGCGGTGGTATCATGAGCCACCCAGACGGACCTGCGGCAGGTATCACCAGTTTACGCCAAGCCGCTGCCGCACAAAAAGCAGGTGAGAAAGTAGAAGACTATGCCAACGATCACCCCGAATTGTCGGCTGCGTTGACGACATTCAAAAGTGCTGTGAACCGCAGCTAGGTAGTGGGTTTGTCGTCTTCCAAATAGTAGCGGATATTGTCTTCAAATGTGTCGTCTGCTTTCAAGCCCAAACGAAGGGCTTTGTCAGCGTGGATGTCCCAACGCCAGCCTGACACGATTTGTTTGATGTCGGGCTGCGGATCCCATCGGATTAGTTTGGCAGGATCAGTGCCTGCAACGGCGGTCATCGCTTCAATGACTTGCGCAATGGACCGCGTCTTTCCCGGCATTTGCGTGACGCGGTTATGGCCGATGTCGGCGGCGTTCAATTCCACCCCTTTGATCAGATTTTCAACGCAGCGGCGGGGGCTGATATAGTAGTGCAGGAAGTCCGACTCGACAGGACAGATCGCCTCTTGGCCGTTCAAAGGTTCGCGCAGAATCGACGACATAAAGCTGCTGGCCGCACGGTTCGGCTTGCCCGGACGCACTGAAACCGTCGGCAGTCGGAACGCGCGACCGTCGATGAACCCTTTACGTGAATAGTCGTTGATCAGCATCTCGCCCGCCGCTTTTTGCATTCCGTACGACGTCTGCGGATTGGGGTAGCTGTGATCGCCAAGCGGGTCCTGAGCCTCGCCGCCATAGATTGCGATCGAAGAAGAGAACACCACCGTGGGCACAGTTCCCAAGGCGCGGCAGCGTTCCAGCACATTGTAGATTCCGAACAGATTGATGTTCATGCCAGCGTCAAAATCTTCTTCCGCGTGGGCGCTGACGATCGCGGCCAGCAGATAGATCACATCGGTTTGTGCTGTCACGCACCCCGCGACGGACGCGGCATCGGCAATATCGCAGGTGACGGTTTGCACAGGGAAGGGGGCGTCGATCTTAGGCGGATCCACCACGTCGGCCAAAGTGACTTGCGTGATCGCCTGACCTTTTAGCGTCGGATTGGCCGCTAATTTCAAGGCCAGCTTTTGCCCCAAGACACCGCCACCGCCGAGTATCAGAATGTTCATGTCATATCCCCCTATGCGCCTCGTGCTTGCAACAATGCCACGATGGTATACCATTTCATAAACATGGTTAGATGCGGCCTTGTCAATGGTGCGCGTCCGGAGGATTTCAAAATGGCACAAGATATGACCATCGGCTTCATCGGTGTGGGCTTTATGGGCCACGGCATGGCAAGAAACCTGATCAAAGGCGGCTATCCTATGTGGGTCAAGGGCAACCGTAACCGCAAGCCGATCGAAAGCCTGATCGCCACCGGCGCGCAAGAGGCCGCAACTCCGCGCGCGATGGCGCAGCACTGCGATATCATCCATCTGTGCCTGTCAAACTCGCCACAAGTCGAGGCGGTGATCCGCGGCGATGATGGTATTCTTGCAGGCGCACGCGACGGCCTGATCGTGATTGACACAACGACAGCGGACCCAACCTCGACCGCTGTTTTGGCGGATGAGCTGGCCGCAAAAGGGGTTACGTTCGTTGACGCTCCGTTGGGACGCACCCCGAAGGAAGCCGAGGCCGGCACGCTTGACGCTATGGTCGGCTGCGATGCGGCTACCTTTGCCATGATCAAACCCGTGTTGGACTGCTGGGCGGGTAACATCACCCATGTCGGCGACACGGGCAGTGGCCACAAAATGAAGCTGCTGATGAACTTTATTTCGATGGGTTACGCTGCCCTTTATGCCGAAGCTACTGTCTTGGGGGCCTCGGTCGGCTTGCCGCCCGCGAAGGTGCGCGAAGTGATCGGATCAAGCCGTTTGTCGAACGGGTTCTTTGATACCTTCATGACCTACGCCGTCGACCGCGACCGCGAAGTCCATAAATTCACCATCGAAAACGCGTCCAAAGACCTGCGTTATGTCAATGCGATGGCCGCCGAGGCGGGCATGGTCAACATCATGGCAGGTGCTGCCAAACACTACTTTACCCATGTCGAAGCCTTGGGGCAGGGAGGTGATTACGTACCGATGCTGATCGACCATGTCGCGCGGATGAACGGCATGGACATGGAGGTCGAGGCCGCCAAAGGCCGTGACTGATCAGTCGTCCATCACGGCACGTCCATCGTTCAGCATTTGAAGAATGCGAGACTGTTCGCTGAACCCGCTTTTGACCTTGGCTTCCATCGCTGTTTCAGCGGCGCGCACCGCATCAAGCTTTGCGATCACACTATCAATGCGCAAGTGCGGAACGACGACAACTCCGTCGATGTCGGCCACGATGATGTCGCCGCTACTCACGATCTGACCGCCAACGCTGGCATCAAACCCAACGCGCCCGGGCCCATTGGCATAGGGCGAATTGGGGTTCAAACCGTTGCACCACGCAGGCAAGCCGACATCTTGAATGCCCACAAGGTCACGCATCGGGCTGTCGGTCACAAAGCCAATGCCGCCCTTATTGCGGATCATCGCTAGGACCATGTCGCCCGCCGCCGCGACAGACTGGTCGCCCTTCAGCGACACTACAACCACGTCGCCTTCTTGCATAACATGCACCGCTCCCAAGGTTGCCAAGTTACCCCCCGAACAGTTGTCACCCACCACCGCGCAGCCCGCGATATGCGTGTCAAGTAGCGGCGAAATCGCGGTTTCCATGCCACCAACGCCGTCCATTGCATCGCACACGAACCCTGTCGGTACGTCTTTGAATGCCGCAATCTGCGCCGCCGTCGGGCGTGGGAATTTCGCGCGCAAGGTAAGCTGTTTTGGCTCTTCGATCATTGGGTGTCCTTTGCATAAGAGGCACCGCTTATTGACATAGCGGCGAATTGGGCTTGCATTTGGTATACCAAATTGACAGCCTACGACAATGCTGCAAATGTAGGGCCGCAAATGCGGGTCCAAAACCAAACGGGGGAGATCACCATGCCATCCATTCTTATCACAGGCGCAGGCAGCGGCGTCGGCCGCGCAACCGCGAAAGCGTTCTTAGCAGGGGGCTGGCAAGTGGGCCTCGTCGGCAGACGCGCCGCACCGCTTACGGAATCTGCAGGCGACAATAGCAACGCGTTGGTCTTGCCCTGCGATGTCACCGATGAAGCTGACGTCGATGCCGCCTTCGGCCAAGCCGCCGCGCATTGGGGGCGGGTCGATGCGCTGTTTAATAACGCAGGTGTCAGCCTTGGGGGGGCGCCGATTAATGAGCTCGCCGTGGACGACATTCGCCACTTGTTGGACGTCAACGTGATGGGCGCAGTTATCGCGGCGCGGGCCGCTTTCGGCCTGATGCGCAAGCAAGACCCGCAGGGCGGACGCATCATCAACAACGGGTCTGTTTCAGCATATGTGCCGCGTTGGGGGTCTGTGCCTTATACAGTTTCCAAACATGCGATCACGGGTTTGACGCGCACCTTGTCGCTGGATGGCAGACCATTCAACATCGCCTGTGGACAGATTGATATTGGAAATGCGTTGACGGAAATGGCGCAGAAAATGACCAAGGGCGTTCCGCAGGCCGATGGCCAACTAGCGATTGAGCCTGTAATCGACGTCGCCCATATTGCCAGTTCCGTGGTGCACATGGCGCAGCTTCCACTTGATGCGAACGTGCAATTTATGACAGTGATGGCAACGAGCATGCCCTTCATCGGAAGGGGCTAGGCGATGGAAATGAAAGACCAAGTCGCCGTCGTCACTGGAGCTGCACAGGGCATTGGCCTCGCCGTTTCAACACTTTTAGCCGCGCGCGGTGTACGTGTCGCGGGCTGGGATATTGACCCGACGCACGCGACCGCAATGGCGAGCCTGCCAAAGCCAGGCATGGCGATTTCTTGTGACATCACCGACCTTTCTTCGGTCGAAGCGGCACATGCGGCCACTTGCGAACAACTCGGCGTGCCGACGATCCTTGTGAATAGCGCAGGGATAGCGGGACCGAACGCTCCGGTCGAAACCTATGACGTCGACGCATGGCATCAGGTAATCGACATCAACTTGAATGGCACCTTTTACGTGAACCGTGTTTGCGTGCCCGGGATGAAGGCGCAGGGCTATGGCCGCATCCTGAACATTGCGTCCATCGCGGGCAAAGAGGGCAACCCGAACGCGTCGGCCTACTCTGCATCCAAGGCCGCGGTGATCGGCCTGACCAAATCGTTGGGCAAGGAACTGGCAGACATTGATATCGCGGTGAACTGCGTCACACCGGCCGCTGCCCGCACGCGTATCTTTGACCAGATGAGCGCGGAACACATCGACTATATGTTGTCGAAAATCCCGCGCGGCCGGTTCTTGGAAGTCAAAGAAGCCGCCGAAATGATCGTCTGGGCCGTGTCGCCTGAAAATAGCTTCACCACCGGCGCTGTGTTCGATCTGTCAGGGGGGCGCGCGACTTACTAAGCGCCCTTTGGCCAAACCGCTTGGGAAAAGACGCCGCCATCAACCCATAGGGTTTGACCTGTCACAAACGCCGCTTCGTCGGACGCTAGAAACAAAATTGGTCCGACCAAATCAGCGGGGGTGCCGACGCGGCGCAGTGGGGTCAGTTCGGCCCATTGATCGCCGTAATCTTCGGCCTCGTCGCTGGTGCGGTCCGTCTCGATCGCGCCGGGTGCAACGCAGTTCACGCGAATGCCGTAGGCCCCAAGTTCAGCGGCTGACACCTTGGTGAACTGTTCGATCCCGCCCTTTGACGCCGTGTAGTCCACAAGGTTCGGAAACGCGAGTTTGTTGCAGCCTGACCCTAGGTTAATGATCGTCCCTTTAACCCCATCCGCAACCATCAAGCGGGCGGCGATCTGAGTGTTCAAGAAACAACCGCGCAGATTGGTGCGGATAACATTGTCCCAATCACTTACCTTAAGGTCCAGTAGCGGGGACCACGTCTGGATGCCCGCATTGTTCACCAAAAGATCAGGCGCACGGCCAAAGTCTTTTGCAACAGACGCATAAAATTCTGCGACATCTACTTCGGCACCAACATCGCATTGATACGCCGCGACCTCAAAACCCTGTTTCTTGAGCTTGTTCGCCAGCTCCTGTGCTGGTGTGGGCGATGACCTATAATTGAAAGCGACGCGATATCCCGCCTGTGCAAGCGCGCCGACCAAATGGTGCCCGATGCCGGTACTTCCGCCTGTGACGACTGCAATTTTCTGCATAGGGGAACTTTCTTGTTTTCACGCGCGCTGTCCGAGACATTTACAGGGCGTGTTGTTGAGGCGGTTGTTAATTTCTTTGATGTCCTGATCTGACATCGAACGGAGCCAACGTCTACTTCGGACGTGACAAAATCATTCTACTGCAACGAGAAAGGATCAAACGAAAGACCCTCAAAACGCGACGCTTGCATCACAGGCCGTGCGCCGCATAATGTAGACAATCAGATGGGCCAAACTCTCTTTTAGTTTAAGGTGCCTTTGGTTCCAAAAGCCTTAACGACGGACATATAAACCATCCTCGCAAAGCTGACTGTCTTTACGCATCTGCAGCTGCTTGTTGGGCGTGGAGCCTTCGTAGGCATCTTTATGGGCGGGGTCTCCGAGGCGTTCCAGCAATTGCAGAAAGTTGATATGAAATCGGTCCGTCAAAAGATCGACCGCATCTTGACGTCGTTTGCGACGATCACCAACCCGCTGATGCTGCTTTTGTCAGCCAGACACCACTTTGGATCGCGATGAAAAATCGCCCTTTTGGAAGGACAGCACCATTACAGCCGCGGCAACCAACTCCATCAAACTGGGACTAATCGGTGACAACATCATACAATCAAAGTCCTCGCGACTGCACCGCACGGCGGGGCAGCTGACAGGCCTTGACGTGACCTATGACCGGCTGATCCCAAAAGACATGGGGCTGTCGTTCGACGAGGTCTTTGAGCTGGCGCGCGCATCTGGCTTCCGCGGCATCAACATCACCTACCCCTACAAGGAAGTTGTGACATCGAAAGTGACCGTGTCTGACCCGCTTTTACGTGGTATCGGAGCCGTCAATACGGTCGTGTTTGATTCTGATGGACCTAAAGGGTTCAACACCGACTATACCGGTTTTATGAATGCATACCGGTCGGTACGCGGCGCCAAGCAACCGGGAGTTGTCTGTCTGATCGGGACTGGCGGCGTTGGCAAAGCGGTTGCCTTTGGCCTCATTGGATTGGGCGCACAGGCGATCCATTGCGTCGATCTTGATCCCGCCAAAGCAGACAGCTTTGCAGATACGCTGGTGGCACTCGGGTCGCAAACGCGGATCGAGGTGTTTGGGGATGCGGTTGCCGCCGTGGACGGTGCGGACGGGATCATCAATTGCACGCCTTTGGGAATGGTTGGAATCGGTGGATCGCCATTGCCTGATGATGCAATGCAAGGGGCCGGGTGGGTTTTTGACGCGGTCTATACGCCCGTCGACACGCAATTTTTGCAGGATGCACAGCGCGCAGGTCTCACTGTGATTTCAGGCTACGAGTTGTTTTTTAGTCAGGGGATTGATGCTTGGAAAATCTTCACCGGCATCGAAATCGACCACGCCGCGCTCAGGATCGCTATTCAAGGAGATCTTCGGACCTAAGGACTTCCTGACATGGCCAGCTGAACCAGCTTTTTTTGAAATATTTGGTTTTGCAGATGTGGCTTTTCTTGTGGCCTTTTGACGTCGCCCGACAAACGTCCGACAATTAAATTAGTATTCAGGTGAAAGCATAAATGTCGATTGCAATATTGGTCGCAATCACTGCTCACGGCATCTGGAGGACTGCGCCAATAGCGCAAAAAAGCAGAATTGAGTCGCGACTTGCGGCTGGAAAACTGTCGTGGAACAGCTGCTACGCGGCTGTTGGAAGCAGGTTTGCGCCTCGTCGAGATGGTTTCGTCGCAAAGTTTTGGCGTTTGGTTAGCAAAGCTGGATTGTGTTAGATGCAGGCCTTTGTTCTTGAAAGGGACGCGGTTGATTGTGATGATTGATTTCAAAGTGAACTAATACCCCAAGAGTGTTATACTGTATGCCGTGTTTTTCTACGTGCGCTACGGCGTCTCCTACCGAGACTTGGAGGAAGTAATGGCTGAACGTGGCGTTGATATTGATCATGTGACCTGTGCCCCAAGTTCCCTCCAGCTTTGCGCGGAGTCCTTGGGGTTAAATCTTTGGCGTTAGGCCGCCATCTTGTCCATCGCCTTTCTCTGCAAAAACTCCATCGGTGTCAGGTTGCCCAATGCTGAATGTGGTCTGCGCCAGTTGTAATCCTCTTGCCATTCTTCAAGCGTTTTGTGGGCATCGCGCAATGTGCCAAATAACGTTTCATTCAAACATTCGTCTCGAAGCTTGCCGTTGAAGCTTTCGATGAAGCCGTTCTGCTGGGGCTTGCCCCCTCTCATGGTTTGCAAGCAAACCACTGCTGGGCAGCAGGATGCGATATAGTGCCAATCAACGTCAGTCTCCTGAACCCATTTGAGGATCGCCATGCTGGTGAACTCGGTGCCGTTGTCTGAAACTATTGTCTTCGGCATGCCTCGTTCTGCGATCACCTTGTCCAGCTCACGTGCAACGCGGTGTCCGGACAGCGATGTATCAGCCACCAGAACCAAGTTCTCACGACTAAAGTCATCTACGACTGCCAAGATGCGAAACCTGCGACCGTCTGTCAGAGCGTCAGATGCGAAATCCAAGCTCCAGCGTTGGTTCGGGCCATGGGGCAGAACCATTGGCTTCCTTGTGCCCAGAGCACGCTTTCGACCACCTCTGCGACGCCCCTGAATCTTCTCTTCACGATAGATGCGCCTCACTTTCTTGTGGTTCACCTCAAAGCCCTCCCGAACAATCATCACATGGATGCGGCGGCAACCAAACCGACGCCGCTCCCTCGAAACTCGTTTGATGGCATCCCGCAGTTCCAAATCATCACCACGACGCGACAGATACCGCACCGTTGACCGATCAATCTGCAGCACATCACACGCCCGCCGCTGGCTCACACCGTGCACTTTGCACAGGTGAACCACTGCTTGCCGCTTCCCAGCAGGCGTCACCATTTTTTTGCATTTATATCTCGCAACATCGCGTTGTCGAGCATCTGTTCAGCCAAGAGCTTCTTCAGCTTGCCGTTCTCATCCACAAGCGCACGCAATCGCTTGGCATCCGACGGTTCCATGCCACCATACTTCGATTTGTATTTGTAGAACGTCGCCGAACTGATCCTGTGCCATCGACACACATCAGCAGCCTTCTCACCAGATTCCTGCTCTTTGAGTATCCCTATGATCTGTTTGTCTGTAAATCGTGCCTTCATTTGTCCGTCCTTTTGTTGGGCGGACTCTACACAAATTTGGAGGAGTTTTAGGGGCGCAGGTCAATCCTCTTGACGCTGCCTATTTTACTGAAAAAATAAGCCTACCCCCTTGACCACCTAAAATCTTCGTCACGTAAAGAAGGGAAAAAGGGCGAGCAGCTGCGCGGCGCGCAAAGCATGACAAGCTGGAAAAGTATGCGAACTTTTTGGAGCCACAAAACCGCGAAGAATACTCTGCGATTAAACTCAAGTTGGTACAGGCTGGGTATCATTCAAAAAATGCCGTTCGGATGTATTATTTCGGGCAATTTTCACTTGGCATTTTGGGTTCAGTCCTTGGCGGGATCTACGCGTTGCTCCAGCTGCAGCAAGGTGTTGTCGAGACAACCGACCTCCTGATGATGGTCGGCATTCCCGCAGGTGCTGGCTACATGGGGCCAAAATATTGGGTCACACGCAGGCAAGCTGGTCGTCAAGAAGCGATCACAAGCGGTTTCCCTGACAGTCTCGATATGATGCTGGTTTGTGTCGAAGCAGGCCAATCCGTGGATCAGTCAATTTTACGGGTCTCCGCAGAATTGAAATAGGGTTGCCCTGAGTTGTCGCATGAATTCGAGGTCGTCAGCCATGAACTGAAAGCAGGTAAAGACAAGGCTTCCGTTCTCAAAGACATGGCTGATCGTTCTGGCGTGCAAGACATCCGCAGTTTTGTGACCGTCTTGGTTCAATCCCAGAAGTTTGGTACATCCATTGCCGAGGCGTTGCGGGTCCATGCATCGGAAATGCGTGACAAAAGAGTCATGCGTGCAGAATAAGCCACCAACAAACTGCCCACAAAGATGACTTTGGCCACGATGATGTTGACGGTGCCTCCGCTTCTGATCATTTTGATCGGACCATTGATTTATTCGATCTCGCAAAATTTGTAAGGATGAACAAATGCGATACGCTTGGGTACCCACGATCGTAGCCCTTATGACTTTAGCCGCCTGTTCGTCAGGCGGCTTTGGTCGTTCAAACGATCAGGCGTTCGCGCCAGGCGTTGCGGGTGCGTCAGACATCGACAGCCTGCAGGTCGGTCATCGCCTTATGTCCGCAGGCGAATACGAATTGGCCCTAAAAGCGTACACCCGCGCAGCATCCCAACAAGGGCTGAACGTTGACACTTTATCTGCGCTCGGTTCGGCCGATTTGCGGTTGGGCCGATTGGGTCAAGCAGAACGGCTGCTGCGCCATGCGACTGAACAAGACCCCAGTTTCCCAGCTGCTTGGAACAACTTGGGCGTCATTTTGATGGAACAAGGAAAAATTTCCGAAGCTGCACAGGTTTTCCGTCGCGCGTTTGCAACGGATAATGGGAATTCTGAACAGATCAAAGAAAATTTGCGGATATCTCTCGCTCAAATCAGCGATCCGACTTACGATCTTTCTCAAAACCAAGACGTAAAATTGGTACGGCGGGGAACGGGCGACTTTGTCCTCCTGACCGATCTTTGAGGCAAGAACACTGGACCTCCTCCGACTAAAGTCGAAGGGTTCAGCGTTTTGGAGCACCTACGGTGCACGGTTGAAATATTTTCGGACTTAAGTCGGAGGCTTTAAACCGATTTGTGGAAAGTAAAGGACGCAAAACATGCGCCAAGCTATTTTTTTAACATTGGTCGCGACAGCGGCGATTGGTCTTTTGGCCTGTGATAATTCGGGCGAGGCACAAGTTGAACGCGCATTGCAAGATCTCAATGTCGTGGATGAAACCAATCTGAACGATGTAATGTTAACCATCGGCGACCCCGATGAGGCCGTGAATTACTTCGCTGGTGCCAATAGCAACGACCCTGGCCGTATTGATCTGCAACGTGGGCTGGCTAAATCCTTGGTCCGCGCAGGCCGCGCGCCCGAAGCCATCACAGCATGGAAAAACGTGATCGCGCATGCCGAGGTCAACAATGATGATCGTGTTGATCTGGCCGATGCCTATATCCGCAATAACCGGTGGGACGATGCAGCCACCGCGCTGAACACGATCCCGCCGACCCATGAAACATTCAAACGGTACCGACTTGAAGCCATGGTCGCAGACAGCCGCGAACAGTGGGACAAAGCCGACAGCTTTTATGAGACCGCCGTAGGTCTCACGACGACACCCGGTGGTGTGTTGAATAACTGGGGTTATTCAAAGCTGACCCGCGGCGAATACGTCGAAGCTGAACGCCTGTTCGTCGATGCCCTGCGCCACAACAAGAGTATGTTTACAGCAAAAAACAACCTCGTTCTGGCCCGTGGTGCACAGCGTAACTATGATCTACCCGTCATCTCAATGACGCAGGTCGAGCGCGCTCAATTGCTGCACACATTGGCTTTGACTGCGATCAAACAAAACGACGTCACGATTGGCAAAGGCCTGCTGCGCGAAGCCATCGACACCCACCCGCAGCACTTTGCAGACGCCGTTCGGTCGCTTCGTGCGCTCGAAGACAATGTGACGAACTAAGCGATGATGGGCCTCAGCCCCACCGCTGCCCTTTGGCTCTTACCAGTCGCATTGCCCATTTCCATCTACTGCGCATGGAATGATATGCGGGTGATGAAAATTCCCAATGTTGCCGTTGGCGCCATGGTCTTGGGGCTTGCAGTTGCAGGCATTATGGCCTTCGGTTTCCCGCAAAACCGATCGTCGTGAACGTGCCTAACGGGGCAACCACGCCGCAGATCACCCCAAACAGGATTGTAAAGGCGACATTGCGCCGATTCATCATTCTAACACAAAACCGAACACAAAATTCGAACACTCCATTTACCTCCCAAAAAAACAACGCTTCCACTAAGGGTAGCGTTGCTAAAGACCGTCGCTCAGGGGGAAATAAAACTGAACCTCCTCCGACT
>Ga0075444_10000192_pt1 | contig 35360 bp, 31 predicted proteins | sample CoawatmetaG01DNA_FD_76836 | JGI IMG/M metagenome (GOLD analysis project Ga0075444, IMG submission 76836) | Marine microbial communities from the West Antarctic Peninsula - Coastal water metaG017-DNA | ecosystem: Environmental > Aquatic > Marine > Coastal | place: Atlantic Ocean: West Antarctic... | reverse complement strand
TTTCGCTCCAGTCCAAGGTTCTTCATCTGGCAAATCGGTCAAGCCGACAAAGTAACCATCGTGCGGTCCGGAATACAGAGGTTCGTGCGTGCCTTTGGACTGCGCTACAGCGATAGTGTCGCATCTTTCGTTACCGGCATAACCTGAATGTCCGCGCACATACTTCCAGCTGATTGTGGCTGGTTTTATTAATGTGACCTGACGTAAAAGTTCTTCCCAATGCTCACGGTTAGCTACATCTTTGCCTTCGGCACTTTTCCAGCCGCGAGCTTTCCAGCCAAAAATCCACTGGGTGATACCACGGATGACGTACACAGAATCTGTGTAAATAATTACATTGCAATTCAGTGGCGGCTTTAGCAATTGCAATGCGTGAATGGTAGCTGCAAGTTCCATACGATTGTTTGTGGTCTCGCGGCTATTGCCGCTAATTTCTTTGACAGTGCCATCAGGAAAAGCGACAATGCTGCCCCAGCCACCTGGACCTGGATTTCCCGAGCAGGCTCCGTCGGTAAAAATGACAATAGATTGCTCTGAATCTTTCATACCTGTAGGCAAATTTACTCCTGGCAACGCCAAAATTAGATGCTTTCACTCAAGCAAATCGAATTATATCATTTTTCTGGGAGTAGTTTGAGTGCGGTGTTTTGCCACCGCAGCTGGTGGCAATAACTCTCCGGATGGCAGACAAGAGCTTACTAGGTTTGATTCAAGCCAAGATGTTGAGAGATAACGAGTTTTGCCTTTGGAGTTTAAACTCTATTCTCAAGATATTAGCAGCCCAAACTATTCGCGGTAGACTTGATGGTCTCCACGGCCGAAAAGGTATAACAGTTGAAAATCTGCAGACAACTTATTTTTATAGCGACTATTGCTCTCATTGGCCCGTTGCTGCAAGGTTGCAACATGCTTGCTACAGCTGGAGAGCAGTCGCCACCGCCCAAGCCCTTGTTCGTGATCAAAATTGATCGAAGTAAAACGCTGGAGCCGTCAGCCGCAGGCGATCAACGCTTGGATAAGTTTTTTGCAGACGAAGTCGAGCAGCCTGGTCTCAGTCGCGACCGTTTTGACCAGTTGCTGGCCGACGCTATAGTCAAATCCGAACCCGGACAGTCGCTCATTGGTATCAAAAATCATGCTATTACAGTCAAATTTGCTGACGGTAACACCGCAGACACTATTACTGACAATGCCTGGGCCATCTGCAAAGACATTCCCGGACAGCGCAAAAGCTCTTTGCGCTGTTTTCTTTTTGCCACCAAAGAAGTGCGCCGGGGCCTTGGCAAAAATATAGGCACCTTAAGTGATATTGTGCCGCTGGTTCGCAGCGATAAGCTGATTGAAGAGACAAGAACTCTCAAGCTTAATGCCGCAAACCCTGACACCAAATCCCTTGACCTCGCATGGTATCCAATTGCACCAGGCATTGTGTGCGTGTATGCCTCAGATTTACCAAATAGTCTTGCTATGATACCCGCAGCGAAAGCGGCCGAGCTCGGCCTCACCGCAAAAGATATGAAGAAGGGGCCTTTACGCACGCTTCGCTCGCATCTTCCTGTTGATGTAAGTGTTTACAGTGCCAATGGCATATTTATGCCAACCTGTGGTGGAGATTTTGAGTCTAGTCTAATATTGGATGATCAAATTATGGCTGCGATCAAGCAGCGTGTAAAAGGCCGGTTGGTGTTTGGGGTGAGCAACAAAGAGGTAGTGGTCCTGACCGGTGATGCTGATAAGACCGCTGTCGAGAAGGTGCGTCAAATAGTTGAGCGTGGCGCTAGCGAGGGAAGTCGGCCAGTAAGCGACAAACTCTATTACTGGGATGATGGGAAGATTTCCCTTTGTCCCTAATTAGATTGTCTTGTTTTCTCTTATTGCTACTTCTGCACCACCAGTCGAGGCTAAGCAAATGTTTCCTCAGAGATATGGCGCACGCTATGTGGTATGACTTGTGAAGTTTGGGTTGACGAGAAAGCCAGATTTCTAGCGCATAGCGAAAGTAAGGATCCGCGAGTTATTTCAAAAATGGAATTGCTGGATGCTAATACAGCCGAACAACCAGCTTCTCTATTTGAAATTCCTTCTGTCAGGTGAAACCTATTACTGCGGGAACTAGCTATCGCACAGTTTGCGCCATTCTTTTAACTGTTCGATAGTCAAATGCGAGTATTTGAGAAACTGTGCTAGAACCTCCACATCTACAGTGCTGATAACTGAATCTGGACCAGGCTCGTCATCGGCTAAATTGCAGATAGTTTCAAAATATTTTTCCAAGACTTTGAACATTAGTAGTGCTTCGGCTGAGAAATTGAATGGCATGGCTTCGGCATGCTTGATTTCGCGCAGTGAGACACCGTCGCCATTAGTATCAATCTTGCTGAAATTTTCTTTCAGTAGGTCAGCCAGTCGCTCGCCGCTTAACGTCGCAGGCGTTTGGCTGGTACTCTCGCTATTGCGAAAATCACCGAAGAGGTCTTTGTAGGCGCTAGCCGCCATACGTCTTCTTTTTTCTGGAATATCAGTCATAACGGACCTGTTTTGCCTCGTCACCAAGAGGCTCTAATGATAATGCATTGGTCCCCGTTTAATTCGTCGGTTCGTCTGGCATTCTCTTGTAAATTATCAATGCCCGATTGTTTGCATCGAGAATGGGATTGCCTGAAAGAGCGGCGCCCCAAATTGCAAATGTCTTTATGCCGTCGCTGAGGATGATTACTGAATTGCCAGGCATGCCATTGAAGCGCTCGGGAGGATTTTTTCGCCACATCTCTGGGTCTATATTTGCCACCGATGGATCCAGAGTAATGCGGTAATCACCGAGTACCCGATACGCTCCGTTTGTCACAGCCTGGGTGCGTGAACCGGAGAGCTCGTCTGAATATAGACCTTGTAAAATGATGTCGAAATCAGCCTGGGATGCGGGCATATTTCCGTGTTCTTTGTAAAAAGCTTTCATAGCGGTTGATGCCGCTTTCATATTGTCGAGCACCTGCCCCTGTCCAAATCCCTGAGGCGTCTGCGCCAGCGCCCCATTGGTATTGGTAAAAGTAGAAATAGAAGTAGAAATAGAAATAGTACTAGTGCAAGTCCAAGTTAAGGCCAGAGCCAATGCGCCCAATAACATTTTCGAATTAGTGAACATTGACAAACCCGTTCATATTGCTACGGTGATATATTACACCGCCAACATCATTCCCAGATTTGCTGCATAAGTATTGGCTTCACTTCTGTTTGTGACCATAGTAGTTAACGCCCGACATGTCTTTGAAAATACTTTCGAGTTCGCGTGAGCCATAATCATCCGCGCGACTCTGAATTTTAGTGATTCGCTCGATGAGACCGTCGGAATTTACGCCGCGGGCAATGCCGTTGGCTCTCAGTGCCTCAGGCGAGATGAGAGATTTAGTGCTGGCTCCATGTTGTTCCAGCATCCTTGTGGCAGTTCCACTGCCCCAGTTGTTGAACATTTGTCCCAGGGCCGGCAGGGCCCGGCTTAGAGCGTCTTTGCTGGAGCAGAAGTAGCCCTTGAGCACCTGTGGCACGCTTTCATCTTGCGGCCTTAAATTGTGCGCTTTTAAGATGGCATCGCAAGTCTCTGGGTCTGTTGCTGGTGGGCTAGTTTTTTGCCGGCCGTCGGTCAGGTCATTGGCTCGCATTTCCAGTAGTTCGCGTGTTTCAGGGGTGATGTTATTCTTGCCAAGCTTGCTTATATAACTGGTCAATAGGCGCTTCTGTTCCTGCGCGCTCAAAGACTCCCATTTTTCTGTGGCTTTCTGCCAACCTTGTTCGGCAGTTTTGAAATATTCTTGTGCTGCTTTTCCCGTAGCATCGCGCAGGTCTTCAGCTAGCTGCTTTGCCTGTACCTTGGGGCCGATGTCGGCGTCCATCAGAAGCCCCTGCATGCCCACTGCTAACTCTCTTCCTGAAGCACCTAGTTTTGTTTTTGAGTTTGAGTGCGAAAAGTCTGTGTACAGTGCTTCAGTTGGGTTGCCCTTTCCATCGAAGTAGTTTTTGTTCTTCTTGTTTTGTTCACCGAAGGCAATAATTTCGGCGCGTATTTTTGTCTGCACAGTCTCGAACAGTTCGGTTTTCTTTTCTAGTTTTTCTGCCTCGTCAGGAGCCGGAGCCTGAGCATCTTGACGTAAACGCGCAGCATCTTCTCTCATTGACTTTGCAATTCCTCCATTGTCGGCTATCATCAAGCGCAGATTTGTTGGTGTGATTATTTGGCAATAACCGACACCGCTTGAGGCTGGATGTGAATTATTGCGCCGTTGCCATTTATTGGCCTCGGGGTTTTCGGAGTCAGCATATTTTTGCGGTGTGCCTGCTTGAGTATCGTAAGTTCCGTTGGGATCTTCGACTTTGTAGACATTTTTTGTAAAGCGAGCCAATTCTGCATCTGTCAGGTTCGGAGCTACCTTGCTCTTCAAGCGTAATAGTTCCTTTGCATAATTTTGCTTGAATTCATGTTCGCTGCCTTCGCGGATTTCAAAATCAGGCGCTTGGGAGTCGCCGCTGGCAACGCGATTTAGTATGCGCGACTGCGTGACCATATTTTCAACGCTTGGAATTCTTGGCAGCGAGTGGCTGTGATCAGCCTTTTCATTTCGATGACTGTTTCTTTCACTGATTTCAATACAACCGAAGTTTTTTGAAAGCTGATCGAACCGAGTGCTTGAATGTACCTTTGCCGAAAGGCTTCGGTAGAGTGGATCTGCCATCAATTCACCACTATCTAGTGGGCTGAATTTCATGGTGCCACCGTATGGGAGCTGGGGGCAGAATTGCTGAGTTTTTTCTGCTGCTTGCTCGTGTGTATCTTGATGATGGGCAGCTCTGTGGTGGCGCATTCGTCGACTCCTGGTCGGTTTAGCCGATGTTAACAAACAGGAGGTGAAATCTGCGTCAAATGAATGTAGCGTGATTGTTTCAGGTAAAGTATATTGGTCAATTTTCCCGGGCATTGAATCCTATCTTGCAATTGCTTGAGAGAAATAACCACAACAAAAGAGTAGCCTGACATGCCAACAATTGAGCCAACCGCGCAGCCACTAGAAATTGAGGAGTGCAGTTCAAATCAAGATCAAGATGCTATTGTTGCGATTTTGCGTCGATACAATACACTGCAAGCCGGTCTAGCTAACTACAAGAGGTTAGATCTTATGATTCGCGATGCCGACGGTAAGATCATTGCTGGTTTGTGCGGAGAGACTCGCTGGGGTTGGCTTTCGATAGAAACATTGGCGGTCGAGGAGGGCTACCGCCACCAGCAAATTGGTTCTCGACTATTAGAGGCAGCTGAAGCTGAAGCGAGAAATCGGAATTGCCATGGAGTCTTTTTAGACACATATACTTTTCAGGCTCGCGAGTTCTATGAGCGCAAAGGCTATACAGTTTATGGCAAGTTAGAAGACTTTCCCAAGGGTTACACTAAATTCTATTTGTGGAAAGAAATTCTGCCTCAATAGTAAGTGTCTGATTTTATCCGCTCAAGTCGAAGATCACGTTAAAATAGAGCTTGAGCCTTTAAGCTGATTGATCGAGAAAGTTTTATCGACAAGCCAACCACAGAGAAAGCCCAATTCAAGCCTGCCATTTTTAGGGTCGGCTTGATACTCGTTGTATTGCCAACCTTGGTTGGTAGCGCATCGCTCGTGGCTTTAAATGGTTTGTGGCGTTCCTCCAATGACCTGATTCTTCGCAGTCAACAGATTAGTAATCTTTGCTTGTCGCAGACTGAGGCCTTTAGCGATCTGGTGCCTTATTGTTCCTCGGCTCTTAGCTTCACTTTTCAAGGTGACCAGCAAAAGAAGCATAAAGCTAAGCGTGACCGTGATCAACTTTCACATTCACTTGATGCACTTAAGTTAGCAACTGCTGATGGAGCAGCGTTGAGATTGCTATCGCCAGAGAGTAAAGCTCTCCCTTCTGATATTGCCGCTACTGTTGACGATGCCGATCGAATTTGTCAGAGCTTATCTACCGAAGTTTTCTCTAGCAATGTCGAGCGCTTCAAGGCTTTTTCTCGCTTGATGAAAAACGGGCTAGCGTTGTCAGCAAAGCTACAGAGCGCCTCTGAGTTTCAAAACAAGCAGGTAGTTGAAATTGAGCAGCAGTATGACACCATAAGCAGTGCTATTGGTATTGGCATTATTTTGGCGCTAGGTTTCACTACCATTACTTGCGGCGCGGTGCTCATAATGTATACCTCTATTGTGTTTAGTCGCTTTGAAGTGGTGCGTAAGAATGCGGCGAGATTGACTTTGATTGGTGGTCCTAAGCCAGAATTACAGGGCGATGATGAGCTGGCCTATCTCGACAAGACATTCTGTGCTGTTGGCCAAGAATTGCAAAAGGCTGCTGACGCTAACAATATGCTTATGCAGATGGTTGCTCATGATGTGCGATCACCTGTTATGGCAGCCCAGGTTTCGATTCAGATGTTTGAGGAGCTTTTGGATGACAAGCTTACTGAAGAAGTCGCTCTTGTCTGTGAAGCTATCCAGCAAAGACTAAGTCAGGTATTAGACCTAGTTACGAATTTCCTCCTGCTTGAGAAGCTTGAGTCAGGACTGCTTGAGCTTGAGTACTCTGATTTTTCTTTAGACCAATGCCTGCAAGAGTGCATCGCGCAGTTGAGAAAACAAGCTATCTATAAAGAGCTAACGATTAGGAACAACTGCCCGCAAGTTACTATTCGAGCTGATGCAGCACAAGTAAAGAGAGTTTTGCGCTATTTCCTAGCTAGCAGTCTGAGGGCTGCTCCGGAAGGTTCAGTCGTGATAATCGACGCAAAGCAAGAAAGCGGCAACATTACCCTCAAGTTTAGTGATTTTGGTGAACCTCCAGCGGTATCAGACAGTAAGCAACTCTTCTCTAAGTTTTTTGTTGGCAAGTTAGATCGTCAACGATCGGATCGTTCTCTAGGATTAGCCCTGAGCAAGTTGATCTTGGAGCAGCACGATGGCTATTGCGGCTTTATTTCTGCTTCTTCCACTTGTTCTACTGCTTCTACTCTGAGTGCTTCTTCTTCTTCTTCTTCTTCTTCACCGTCTTCAGGGCCAGGCTGTTCCATCTGGTTTACTCTTCCTCTAAATAAATCTGTCAGTACCATGAGTACTGTTCGAGCCGATGATACCAGTGTTGCTGCTCTGCGAGATTGGAGGCGTATTTTTCGCCCTGGCCTAGCTCGTCAGGGATTGATTTTGGCATTGGTACCGCTGTGCTTTCAATTTACATGCCTCCTCTGGTTAAGTGGTGAAGTAAGTAAAGCGGCTGGTTTGCAGGCAATCGCCCGGGAACAATCGCGAATGGTTGACCTGGCCAATCATCTCTGGCTCAATGGTGTGGCGGCCAATGCTAACATGGGCTTTTTTATGGTTAGCGGTGACCAGCGTAGCAAGAGAGCTGCGCAGCAAAATATAAATGCACTCAAAATACTTCCTCCTCAAAAGTTCGGTGTTGATAGTGGTGGCTCTACAACTGAAGGGCTATGGCATGAAACTATTGCTTTTACCCTGGCTGAGACAGCCCGGATGGAATCTCTCCTGAAAGGCACTAGCGCGGTTACTGCTGCAGTCGATCTTGGCACACTGCCAGCCTTTGCTGAACGCAGTGAGATCGTTAGCGATAAACTGAGAGCTTTGCTAAGAGCCGAACTGAAGCGATTGGCTCAGGCACGGGAGGCGCAAGAACAGGTTATGAGATCTGTTAACAATGCGCTTCTTTTGATGCTTGCGCTCAACATTGGCGGTTGCCTGGTCTTGCTTGCTTACTTCGTATACCGCACTAAGCGAAGGCTCGACAGGCTAGTCGGCAATGCCTCAAGGCTTCCTAAACGTGGAGCTTTGGCGCCTCTTCTGAGCGGTAGCGACGAACTACAAGAGTTAGACTATCTCATTCACCAGGCTGAAAGTTATCTGCGTCTTGCAGACAAACAGCATGCCTTGTTGATTGATATTATCATCGATGAAATAGAGAACCCTATTAGTGCCAGCGCAGGTTCGCTAGACGAGCTTGACGCCTTTGCCAGGCATAGTTTTCCGTCTCAATCTAGTGCGCAAATTCAAAAGTGCTTGAAGCTTGCCAAAGCTAATAACCTCCGTGTTTTGTCTTTAGTCACTGAATTACTTACCGTGGAGCGGGCCGGGGGCGATTTGCTCGATCTGGATCTGACATCTGTGGCTTTGCAAGATGTTTTAGCCAGGGCTGCGGAGAGCGTTGCCAGTCTGTTGGAAAGCAAGAGCATTTCCTTACAGATTAGTTGCCCTGATATTCAGGCGCGTTTAGATAGCGGTCGAATTGTCCAAGTTTTAGTCAACTTGCTTGGCAATGCCATCAAGTTTTCTCCAGTAAATTCGACTATTGCATTGACTGCGGTAGCTTCAAATGGGGTGCTGAAGCTCTCGGTAACAGACAATGGCCCCGGTATAGACAGAGAGACTGCCTGCCGGGTGTTTGACAAATTTTTCAAATCCTCCGATCAAAAAGGTGCTGCTTTTGGATTAGGTTTGGCCATTTGCAAGCTGATTGTCGAGTCACATCGTGGCACTATTGGTGTTGATAGCCAGCCAGAGAAAGGTAGTACGTTCTGGTTGCTTTTGCCGGATGCTGTCTGAGACAGTTGCAGTTGGTCCCTCCTGACAATTGCATCGTAAGGGCAGCTACGTAAAATATGCACAAAATATTTGCAGGCAAAATTCGGTTTCCCAATTTTTTTGAGGGCAGAGTTTGTCGCTCCTTTATCATCGGCAAAAGCCGCTTTTGTTGTTAACATATGACTGTTCGGCGGCTGCTGGCGCTTGGCAAGGCCGAGTGATGGCCTTAAAGGTTCTGACAAATGGCTAGGATTTTGCTGGTTGATGATGACTTCAATTTGGTTGATACAGTTCAGCCTTATCTGAAATCTCATGGGCATGTAGTCGACAGCTGCTATACAGGGGAAGATGCCCTACAACTGCTCTCAACCTACTCATACGACGTTATTGCTTTAGACTGGACCCTGCCGGGCATTCATGGAGATGCCGTATGCAAAGAATACAGAGCTAGTGGTGGACAAGCACCTATTATTTTCCTTACGGGAAAGGAAGATGTTCAGTCGCTTGAGTTGGCGCTTGGATATGGTGCTGACGATTATTTAGTTAAGCCTTTTGACATCAGGGTTCTCAATGCCAGAATTAAGGCCTTACTGCGGCGAGCTGGCAATTCTATTGTGCCAGAATTGAAAATCCAAGACCTAGTGCTTGATCCTGAAGGCTCTTCAATAACAGTCAATAATCAAACCGTTCGACTGCGAGCCAAAGAAAAAGCTTTGTTGGAATACTTGATGCGGCATCCCAATCGCGTCTTTAGCTCGCAGCAATTGCTCGATGCTGTATGGCCTGCCGATAGCGATTCTAGTACCACCTCTGTGCGCACCTGGATGGGATTATTGCGGCACAAACTGGCAGAGGTTGGTCGCGAAGAATTGATTCGCACTGTGCTGGGATCTGGGTATATTATCGATGACCCAGCCTCTAAGACAAATGCTAGTGCAGCTTCACCAACCAGCGAGGCTGGTGAGTCTGAGGCTTAATCGAGAGCGCAGAACCTAGCATGGCTACTTTTCAATTTGACGCAAATTTGACTATGGCAAAGCTCGTACAAGTTCTAGTCAATCTTTATTTAGTAGCGCCACTAGCAAATCATTTGCCGTAAATTTTATGACACCAGCAGCGATGCTAAGCTATGATCCGTTATGTACAACTTGCTTCTAATTTTGCGTGTTTTTGACTTTTGCTAGTTGGTGCTATCGATACGTGTAAGCACCATTCGCATCAGCTACATGCGACATTTGACGTCAATTTTATCATCGCTAAGCTCTGCCAATTTCTTAGTTGCCACCGTATATAGTCTCATTCCTAGCGCTGCTATGCATAGATATGGTTCGCCTCGTCTGTTGTCACAATCTGGAGCAGGTTGTCCGTTTATCAATGTATCTGCCGAAAATCTAGTGTTGCATTCGTCAGTCGCCCTGGTCTACGGTACTTTTATAGACCTATTTTCAACCCGCAAACACAAGCAGAAAAAAAGACCAAACCACAGCTCTGACCACAAAAATGCAATAGCCAGGCAGCAACCAGCTGCTGTGGCGGAACATAGGGTATCTAAATGTCCAATGCTCTCAGCAATATGGTCTTTAAAGTACTATTCGGCAAGGGTTGCTTCGCAATTTTTGTCGGCAAAAATATAGTAGGGGCAATGCTTTGTGCATACACCGCTACTTCCATGAGAGAACTGGTCGTCAAGCTTCTTCCCTGGGTTGGTGCGATATTTCTAGACCTTGTCTGGCTGGGAATACCGACCTTCATCTGCTTTGCTAAAGATGTTTCAGCTCGTGCTGGATTTCACCTTTATTCAACGCAGGCCTCCGGTAACGATGCCGGTCAGTTCATCCATATAAATGTTTAGGTTCAAACAACTGGGGGAGCGAAAGCTCCCCTTTTCTCTTTTCTGCATAACAACTAGAGCGGCTTTGCTAAATAAGCACCAGATACTGATGCTTATTCAGCCAAGTCGAAATCGCCTGTGCGATAGGCGAGTCGACTAGCTTTCATGATTGAAGAAAAGGAGAAATCAAATGTCTCAATCAGCAAAACTCAGTGCAAGGGTGCCCTGGGTGTCTCTGTCGATAGTATGGATCTGTATACTGGCTTTGCCATTCAGAGCGCCATTGTCGATCGTGCCAGCCTTCGTCACTGACGCCTTTACCTCGCACTGGAACTACGTGCCCCTGGCAATGCTGTCATTCTTTACCTATATGTTTCAGCATGCCGGCTTCACGCACATGGCCTACAACATCGTGCCCTTCCTTCTATTAGGAGCGGCAATCGAAGAGGCCATTGGACATCGCCGTTTCGCGTTGTTCGTCGCTATCACCGGCATTGGTGCCGGCTTTGTGCAGTACGCAGTCATGCCAGAAGAAGTGCTAGGTATTGTCGGGCTCTCTGGAGTGGTGATGGGTCTACTTGCCGTCGTTACTCTGGCCGCTCCGCGCTGTACTTTGTTTAGCTTTCGCCTCTTTGGCCTAGCTATCGTTGCACGCGTCTATCAGATGACCTTGCTCATCCTCGCTATGCAGCTCCACGGCTTCTTTGCGAGTGATACCAATGTGCAGGATCTCACCGCCTATTGGATACACTTTGGCGGTGCGGCAATTGCCGTTGCTCTCTGGTACTTCTGGCTGGGCGACAAGATCGAAGCCTACAGTAAAACACCTCGCGGTGCCAAACTCTTCGCTTAAAGCGCCGAGCCATGCCCGGCGTCACTGCTAGTTCTAGCTCTAGTTCTAGCTTTAGTTCTAGCTTTAGTTCTAGCTCGAATTCTAGCTCTAGCGCTAGCTTCACCCAATGCCCTATAGGGCAGCAAAAATGAAAGTGAAACACCATGTTTCCTAAACTTCCCAAACCCAAAATGATCTGGTTCCTCTATCTCGGAATCGCCCTCATGCTCGCGGGAACGGCTCATCGTTACGTCTTCCCTCAATCTGAGCCCCAGCCCGCCACCAATGGCGAGCTGGCTTTTCACGACCGCACCCAGTTCTGGAAAATTCAAGAGCTGGTGGAAAAAGATCCCAAATCGGTCACTGGTATCACCTTCCTCACTCAGTTGGGTAAGGAGACTCCCACTATCGTGCTCACTGACGGCAAAGAGTCGCTCTGGGCAAACGTGCCTGGCAAGCACGACTATGACCTGCTCTCGCAGTCGGCGGCCGACCATGGCGTGCGCAAGGACGCTAAGTTTCTCAATGCCGAAAGCGAATACAATATGCCAGCCGACGGCGGCGGATTCGTTGGTCAGCTGATGGTGAGCATCATTGTTATGATCGTCATCTCTGGCGCTATCGCCTGGTTCATGAACAAGCGTGGGCAGGGCAATGGCGGTCCGGGCAAGCACGGCAAAATCACTCTGACGCGCCTTGATCAGGTGGGTCAGAAAGTGACTTTTGCCGACGTCGCTGGCATCGATGATGAACTTGATCAGATCAAGGCCCTCGTCTTCGATATCAAGCATCCTGAAATCTTGACTAAACTGGGAGGCAAAGTGCCTGCTGGTGTCACTCTCGAAGGACCTCCGGGTACCGGTAAAACCTATCTGGTGCAGGCCATTTCGGGCGAAGGTGGAGATGGTGAAAAGAGCCTTCCTGTCTTCACCTGCAGCGGCGGCGACTTTGTCGATCAGTTTGTCGGCACTGGCGCCTCGCGCGTTCGCGATGCCTTCGAGCAGTGCCGCAAACTGCGGGACGAACTCAATTCGTGGGTGATACTCTTCATCGACGAATTCGATGCCGTCGGTAAACATCGCAGTGGTGGTGCTTCTGGTGGTAACGATGAACGCGATCAGACTGTCGGTCAGCTCCTTGTTGAATTGCAGGGATCGGCCGGTGACAATGCTCGTATTCTCGTCATCATCGCCACTAACAAACCTGAAGTGCTCGACCCGGCCCTTGTGCGTTCGGGCCGACTGGGTGACAAGAAAATCACTGTGACTGCGCCTGATCGCGCCGGTCGTCTGGCGATTCTCTCCGTGAAAATCAAGAAAGTGCCGGCCGCCGACGACGTCGACCTTGGTGCCATTGCTGATGAGATGACCGGTCTCACCGGCGCTGACATCGATACATTGATCACCAAAAGAGCACCGGAGTTTGCCAAGAAACGCCTGGTCTCTACGGTGCCTGCTGGCATGGTGACTGTGGATAGCTTCAAGCCTGAGCAGTACAAGATCATTCATGCTGATATCTGGAAGGCCCTTGAAGACATGATCATGGGCACCATCACCGAGACCAAAGGTCGTCGCCTTGATCCGATGCTCAAGCATATGATCGCGGTGCATGAGCTTGGTCACTTCGTGCTTGCCTACCGTAAGTATCTGCAAAACACCGGTAAGTGGGATGGTCAGTACGGCGATGCCATCACAGCCATCAGCATCCTCGGCCCGTCCGGGGTTGGTGGCTTTGTGCGCACCGTGCCGCCCCATGACTTCAAAACTGCCAAGGGAATGAAGTCATTCATCACCATTGCTCTGGCCGGAAATCGCTCTGAGCGCATGTTCCTTGGTGATAAAACTGGGGGCTGCTCCAACGATTTGCAGCAGGCAATGCGCTTTGTCAAAGCCATGCTCTTGCAGTTCAATATGTCTGACTGCAACAACGAAGGTTGGAAACTTCCGGCCATTTCGGTTGATCAGCAGGGCGGCACAAAGTATCTTGGCGGCCAGACTTCTCATGCCGCTCAGTACGGCATGAGCGACTTCAGCGCGACACAGGTTGACGCTTTCATCGATCTTTTCCTCAACGAGGCCGAGACCGAAGCCGACGCCTATCTTGCTGAAGAAGCCGACTTCATCAAATGGATGGCACCGCGCCTGGTGAAGGCCGAGCGCATGCGCTTTCCTGAGATCAAGGCTGATTGGGACGAGTTTCACCAGGGTCGCGACCTCTCCAAGGCCGTTGCCTTCCCCTATCTCTGGGATGACAACCATGTCGCCTTGAATCTTCCCAGGGTGGAGCTGAAGCCCGTTTCAAAGCCTGTCATCGGCTAGTGCAATTTGAGCTAAGGGAGGAGGCGAAATTCTTTGCCTCCTCCGAACCTGACTCGAAACAACTCTATCAACGCAACACTATAAAAAGAAGGGAATCAATAATATGGTGACAGCAAGTTTCGTTGCACTTACTACTGCTTCTTCAGCGGCCGTTTCCCCCACTCTGTCTACCCTCTGGCCTGCCATCGGTTATCTGCTCATGCTGCTGGATGTCTCTATCCTTATTGCTGTGCATGAAATGGGGCACTGGCTCGTGGCCCATAGTCTGGGCTTTCGTACCCCGGTCTTTTCGGTGGGTTTCGGCAAGCGCCAGTGGTCCTGGGTGGTTGGCAAAATCTTTGACACTGAGGTGCGGCTTTCGCCCATATTGGCTGGAGGATATGTCTCTATCCCGGAGATGGAGGACAATAGCGATTTAGGCGGTGAAGCTCGAAAGCACTTTGCCGTATGGAAGCGCATTGCCGTTGCCCTGGCCGGCGTTGCATTCAACTTCATTTTTGCTGTGATGCTTTTGGCCGCCTACTTTATCGTTGTCGGCGAGCCAAGCACCACAGTGAAGAGCACGAGAATATCTGGGCTTTCCACACATAACTCAGTGGCGCGCGATGCTGGCTTGCAAGTGAAGGACCGCTTCATTGCCATTGGCGAGCAGCCTGTGGTGAGTTTTCAGGATATAGCTCGCGAACTTTGTCGCAATCCTGGTAAGTCGGTGAACGTTACGGTCGAGCGCGGTAATGAGAAAATTTTGACAACACTCCTGCCTGACAGCGAATGCCGTATCGGCGTATCGGTGCAGCAGGAGATTGAGCCGACTGTCACCAGTGTCGGCCCTGGGCGCGCCATCGTCGACGCTACGGTAGCGACAGCATCGACATTGAAAGATGTCGCTGTCAGCATCGGCATGCTCACTCATGTGATTGAGCGACCCAGCGAAATATCATCAGCTCAGCTTGAACTACGAGGCTTTGTTGGAGTTATTGAAATGGGTAGCGACGCCATGAACGATGGTGTCTTCAGTCTGATTATGTTCAACGTCATGATCTCGTGCAGCCTAATTTTTCTCAATCTACTGCCGCTGCCGATTCTCGACGGCGGTCAAGTGGTCTATCTTCTGCTCGAAAAAGTGCGAGGTAAGCCGATCAACTTTGAACTGAAGCAAAAACTGGCCTATCTGTTTGGCGGTCTCTTCGTCATTCTAATGGCCTATGGTCTCTCAAACGATCTGTACAACATCTTCTGGCGCTAGCAAAACAATAAGTAAGCGTAGAAACAAGTAAGCATAAAAGCAAATGCTTGCGCCAGAGAAAAACAAGCAAAGGCAAAAACAATGAGCACTATAATTGGGCCGCCGACAAGATCGGGCGGCCATCTCATTGCCGGTCCGGGAGGCGCACGCGCTATCCTGGCGGCCACAGGAATGCTTATGGCTCTCGACTATTTCGGCTTCCGCTCATTCGCCTCTTTGGGCGGGGTCAGTGGTGGTGCAATTCCGGTGCGTCTTTTTGCCGCCGGAGTTAGCGTGAGACGTCTGGTCGAACTAGCTGTCGAGCTAGATTTTCAAAGTCTGCTCGATTACGAAAGCACCATGAAGTCGGTAATGTTCGAGCATTATTACCTTCACGCCAGCCGCTATAGAAACCGATTGCCTGCAAGCGGGTGCTATAACGGCAAGCGTTTTGCAAAGTGGATCGAGGATGCCGCTGATCCATCTTGGCCTGAGAAATTCTGGACTCTGGCGTGCGATCATGACGCCCAAATTCTTCTTTCAAAGGACGGAGTATTCAGACGCGAAAAGGGTGGAAAATTCCATCAGCTTTGCAGCCAGACACCTCGTCTTGGCACCGCCATCTGTGCCTCGTGTGCTGTGCCTATGATTTTCAACTCGGTGCCGCTGGCCCTGGGTAGCGGTGAAGTACTGACTTTGCATGACGGCGCTCTGAGTTGGGAAGGTTGGCAGCCGGTCAGCGTGGTCGTGGATCATTTTGCTGCTCAGCCCAGGGACATCATTGTCTGTGACGTCGGACCCGATACTACGCTGTATGACCGCATCTCTTCTTCTATTTGGAAGGTCGTTTGCGGTGGGCGCTGCATACCAACATCTAAAGTGGTGGCCGAAAGCGAGAGAAAGTTTCTCTTGGTCAAGCCAGTCGTGACAAGTGTCAGCACCTTCGAATTCACGGCCTCTAAAGACAATAAAATTGAGGCCATAATGGAAGGATTTGCTGCCACTCTTCGCGCCCTGGCTCAAGATAACAGACTGAGTGAAGCAGATTATCTGGCCGGCCGCGACATTGTTGTGTCATTCAACGCCATGGTCAGAGCCGCTCGGCGTCAGGAACCCGGCACACTATCGCAGCAGGCCATGTCACTCCTAGTCAGCAAAGGAGTCTTGTCTGACGGTGATAAATAAAACTTCTGCTTTTCTTCGACTGAAGCTGTCGGAGATGCTAACTAAGGGGGCTTAAGAGCCCCTTCTTTTCTTTAAATTTTCCCGTGAGCTACTACTCGGTGGAGTAGCTTATTTCCATGTTCCCGGCTTTCCCGCTAGCCATTCATCAAGATCGCGACTTACGGTCAAGCCATCCTGTTTGTACCTAACAAAGACCTTTCCGTTTTGCTCTTTTCCTATAAATGGATAGGTATCGATGGCTTCGTGTATACAGCGATATAAGAATGGGCCCCATTCCTTCTTGGCTATAATTGAGTGCGCAGATGAGCCCAGTGCTCCGTTTTCCACGTAGTTTTCTTCAACTTGCCTATCTCGGCTGAAATTGTGGGCGGTGGAGGGAAATAGGTAGCCAATGCAAAATGCCAATATGGGAACGCAAGGCACCGAAATGATTAGTAGCAGCTCGCACGATCTTTGCAGACAGCCTTTTCCTAGGTGGAGAATGATACTCGTTAACAGCAGGGATGGAATCGAAAGAGCGAACCACAGTCTCATTTGTTGCAATTGTGGGCTTTTGAATTCTAGGTTGTTACTAAGCAATAGGAAGTTGCAAGCAATGAATACAATAACGGTCACTAGAATGACTACTGCCCATTCGTTTCTTCTATGTTGGCTATTAATCGGAGCTCCGTTTCGGTTGCGAGCTGAGGCTTGTTCCAAGTAAACACCATTGTGCAGTAGCAAAAGTAGTTTAGCTCATCGGCCTGTGGGCTAACTACTTTTGCTTTTTATCTTCATCTGGACAGTTCTAGTAAATGGATAAGTACTTAGTGTTCACGCGGCCCCAGGTCTTCTTGGCACTTGGCGACAGCCTGGAGCCATTGTTCCCCATGTTGGACCTAGTGGGATGATTATTTCCAGTGGTGGTAAAGCTCTCTCCGTCGGAGTGACCGGAGCATCGAGCTTCGTCGTGCAGGCAGCAGCAGTGAGTTGCATAAGGCCTGAACTGCCATTTCTTTCGTATGCGTCATTAGCAACGTGCGACCAAGTATCTCCACTTATTCGCTCGCTTGTTGGGGCGACTTGCTCCCGAGACTCTATGCTCATTGTCCGTACCTCTCTGATTTGCTTGAATAGTAATCTGGTGTCTATTGCCACTCTTGCTGATTGGCTAAAATCATGGTGCCGCCAAACAACTCCTTTACTATAATTCGGTGAAATAACTAAGCTGTTACTGGGTTGGTGATAGCCACAGCGACAGTTTGCTTCAATTGGTTGGTGTCATCAGGCCGGATAGTGGCATAATGCTAGGGCCTGGTTCGATTCAAATCGTTAACGCTGATGGTAATTAATGAAACTGACAAAGTCCTTTTTCAAATCAACCAAGGGCATAATCATAATTGTGCTTGGTATTTTGTTTATAGTTTTTGGTGTAATTGGCGCCCTGGCAACCGCTGCCTATAACAAGGTCAGTCAATCCGACAGCACGTTTCCTGTAATGGGCTTAGCAGATGCGATTTCAATTGCTTTTGACGAGCAGAAGCTAACCCACTTGTATCAGGCTGAATTGGCAATGGTAGATGCTTTCCAGGCAACTCGCGCCAACAACTATGACAAGATGCATCGTAGTTTTGACACGGCTGTGGGCGAAATGTCTGACGCTGTGGGCGAGAACTCAGCCCTGACCTGTTCGATAATTTCGATCCAATCTATGGAAGAGGGCGGCTTCGGAAAGTGGTCTATTGTCGAAGATTTAGAGCGGCGAATTATCAAATCATTACCCAAGAGCAAACAATGTAAGGCTTTGCTAGGCCTAAGTAAGGCGCGACTGCGGTGGGCCTTAGAAAACCAGGGCAAATACGACCTGGCACTTGCGGCTCTCAACGAAGAGCTAGCTTCCGCCGAGAAGAACGATAGCTCCGCTGATAAAGCTGAGTTACATGAGTCTCTGCAAGCGCTCGCTCAGTTTTATGAAAAATTTCAGGTCTACGACAAAGCTTTCGAAACTTACGAGAGGTTGCTTTTGCTGGATAGAGCCCTGATGGCTAGCGAGAAGAAAAATAGCCAGATTGCCTGGGTATTGAGAGAGGAGGCAGGCTTGAAATGTAAGACTCACGAGTTTCCCCAAGCTATTGCGCTATTTGCAAAATCTATTAATTTAGAATCAAGTGTTTCCTCTACCTATTCGCAACGTGGATACATGTACAAAAACGATTTGCATGAATATCCCTCAGCGATTGCCGACTACAGCAAAGCGATAGAACTGTGCCAAGAGGCCGAGAGAAAGAGCAAAAAAGACGCAAGACGCGCTTATAATCCGGTCAATTTTCTTCTGTTTCGTCGAGCAGTCGCGTACAGTGAGAACAAGGAATATGAGAAAGCTCTTGCCGATTTTTCCGCTACTTTGTCCAGTGACCCAGAATATTCAGCGGCCTATTGTCGCAGAGGTGAGACCTGCAGCAAAATGGGCAGTTTAGAGCGAGCCCTCTCTGACTTCGATAAGTCTATAAAGTCGAGCCGCGGCTATCCAGATGCCTTAACTTATATGCTGCGCGGCGACGCTTATCGAAGAGCGGGGCGCTATAAGGAAGCTTTGGCCGACTATGAGACTTGTTTGCTCAAAGCACCCAACGATCCTCGTTCTTTTACTAATAGAGCGGCGATGTTTGAGCAGTTCGGTCAGCATCAGAAGGCGCTTGCCGATTATGCTTCGGCCGAAAAATGCTTGGCTCAATATGCTCCGAAGCATTTGTTGAGCAAGACTATTGATAATATGCCTGAGTGGAAAGAGCGAATGGCCGCCACCTTATATGATGGCCGCGCCAAAGTGTATGACTCACTCAAACACAAGCAAACAGAAGCTCCCTCCCCTGTCAAAAAGTAATGTCAACTCCAAGACCAGGCAAGGCCGACGATCAGTTTAAGAGCTGCAGCAAATGCGGTAAACGTGTCGCAGTCGAGTCTAAGATTGGCTCGCTTACTGGTTATTTTTTTCAGAGCTTCTATTGCCGCTGTAAGAGCGGTCAAGCGCTCAAAGTTGGCAATGCGGCAGATAGTAATGATTTTTGCCGCAAATGCGGTCTCGCCTTTGGTCATGACGGCCAGGAAGGTTCGATTAGTGGGTTTCTCTTTCAGGACATTCGCTGCAAGTGCGAAGTTGAAGCTGGCCTTGACGATAATAGTATGTCGAAGAGGTTCAGGCTTTTGCAGCAATCGGCATTGGATGAAGACGGTTCTGTTAGTGTTTTTGAGCAAGCACGTCTTGATGCGGACGGTAAGACTCATCTGATCGGATTGAAAACAGGCGCTATTGTCGGTGGCAACTATCGCATTATTAGGCCTATCGGTCGTGGCGGGATGGGGGAAGTCTATCTGGCTCTTCATCAGCGCCTAGACAAACGTTGTGCCCTTAAGGTAATTCCACCTGAACAAGTGACTAAGGAGGCTTGGCAGCGCTTTAAGCAGGAAGCCCAGGTGATTTCCAAACTCAATCATCAGAATATCGTGCAAGTTACCGACCTGGGTATTCACGCTGAGTGTTTGCCTTACTATGCTATGGAATTCGTCTCAGGTCAGAGTCTTGCTGACATATTGTCTGAGCGAACGAGAATGAAATTGGAGAGTGTGATTGAGGTTTTTCTTCAAGTTTGCGATGGTGTTGAGTATGCCAATCGAAGTGGTGTCATTCACCGCGATCTCAAGCCGGGCAACATAATGCTGACCACTGATGTGAGTGATCGTGTGGTGGTAAAGATTCTCGACTTCGGTTTGGCGAAACTTTCACAGCGTGACCGGTTCAAGCAAAGCCTGACCCTTGCGGGTGATGTTTTCGGCAGTCCATTTTATATGAGCCCTGAGCAGTGTTCTGGTGGGGTGGTGGATGGTCGCTCTGATATTTATTCGGTAGCTTACACCATGTTTGAGTGCCTGACTGGGCAGCCCCCGTTTGCTGGAAATTCGGTCGCGGAGATTGTTGCTGGTCATCTAGACGCGTCGGCACCGTCGCTTGCCAGTGTCGTCGGGCCGGGAGTATTTCCAGATTCTATTGAAATTGTGGTGGCAAAACTTTTGCGCAAGAATCCGGTCGAACGCTATCAACGAATGGCTGAGGTACGAGCTGATTTAGAGAAAGTGCAGCGCGGTGAAGACGTTTTGCCAGTTTATTTGAACAGAGTCAGTGCAACACCGAAGCCGATAATGCCTGTCTCTGATAGTGTCACCGTATCTAGTGATAATTCGGGAACGAGAAAAAATATATTGCTTGCTATTGTTTCTCTATTTTCTCTTGTTGTTTTAGCTGCTGTTGTGCTGAATTTGCAGAAAGCGAATGTAGCTTCTGATAAGACAGGCTCTGAGCAAGCGCAACGAGAAGCAGAGTCCCGTTCCCAGTCCCAGAGCATTGTAGCCGCGAATACTCTCCCTGATGCCGCTAAGTTAGTCGATGGCTATCGCATGAAACTTAAGTGGGGCGCTGGAGACGAACCATACGACGGCTTATTTACAGAAAGCCATGCCACTATCACAAACGATACAGTTACCTATTGTTTCGGTCCGCCCCATAGCGGCAGCATGACTGGTCGCAATCTAGAACACAAGACTTATGCCAAAGTACTGATGAAAGATTGGGCAGTTGAAATTCTTCGGAGTAACCCAGTCAAAATAGATAAGGTAGAAGTCGCTGAAGAGGCGACTATCTGTGGACTTAAATGTCGCCATTATCTGTTAAGCGGACATCTTCTTACCGAACCCAGCGCAAAAGTAACAGGCGACTATTGGGGAACTAAAGAAATTAAGGTCAAGCCGGAGGTGGCTGCAGATGTCTGTTGCTTTGCCAGCGCACCCATAGGCTATGGTTTACCTGTGCGATATTCATATAAGGTTATTCGATCAGGCAAGAACGTCGGAGCATCACTCCCTCGTGTTCAAACGATTAGTCTTTGTGAGCTGGAGAAAGCAAGCCGTTGCCAGGTAAATCCGGAGCAGTTTAATGAGTCTCTGGTCGGCTTTTCACCGGTCAAAGGCAATCTTGACCTGTATACTCAAGATCTTGTTGATGGCATGAATAACTCTGACTAAGACTCTTGCCAGACGATCTCACACTCATCGTAGTTGATAGTGGGAATGGCAATTTCTTGCATCATGCCTGGCTCTCTTTCTATGAACCAATCATCAAGGTAGCTTTCTTCAAACGGTAGCTCAGCACCCGGATCGTTGGCATCGTTGCAAAGAAACTCGAAGACATTGCGGTAGCTTTCGCCTTCTGGCGTAAACGTAATGATACCGTTCCATTCCTCATCATCTTCAGTGGCGATATTTGCAACTGTGCCGATTAGCGTATTGCCGTGGTAAAGGTTTAATTGTTGAGTCATATTAGGCTCACATTGTCAGGTAGTGGGTGTCATCTAACTGTCTACAATTGTAGCGCGAACTTTCAAATGCAAGGGTCGATTTTGTTGCCGGCCATCTTCCACGAATTTGCCACACTTTTCTGGTTTGATTGACGTTGGGGAGATCTGAATCTGAACTGGAATCGGCATCTGGATCACTCGACAAGTCTATTTACTAAAGGCCACATCTAATGATTCTTAGGACAGTTAACGACGAAGAATATCCTTCGCCTGAGCCAAGTTCTATACCAGAGCTAAAGACTAAGCTGTGGGCGCTCTCCTACGAACGTGCATCTAATGTAGTCTGCTGTGAAAATTGCGGCACAACCAGCACTGTCACCCGCTTGGTCGCTAATAGTAATCAGCCATCACTTCATGGTGCCGAAGTTCTCAATCAGCTTTCTGCGCCAACCTGTATTGATAACCGATTTGAAATTATCAGGCAACTGGGCAGCGGGGGTATGGGGGCCGTTTACTTAGTAAACGACCGAATATTGAAGAAGCCATTTGCCCTAAAGATGCTGCGCGAAGATCTGCATAAGGCTGGAGATGTGAGCCTCGATAAGCGATTTCAGATGGAAGCTCAGGCTGCTCTTGAGATGACTCACGTCAATGTGGTCGGTGCATACTGCCAGGGAAGACATCAGAGTGGTGCACCGTATTTGGTGATGGACTATATTGAAGGTGAAAGTCTTGCCGATGTTTTGGCAAAAGAGAGATGTCTGGAAGTTCACTCGGCGCTAAATATTTTTATTCAGGTATGTCAGGCTCTCTCCCATGCGCACACCAAAAGTTTGATTCACCGAGATCTCAAACCGGCAAATATTCTCTTGCAACAGCTAACGACAAGTGGCGCCGTGGTTAAGTTAGTTGACTTCGGCATAGCCAAGAGTATTCCCTTGTTTGACCAAGAAACTCAGGGTCTCACCAGTACTGGTGTAGTAATTGGCAGCCCTGCTTACATGAGCCCTGAGCAATGTGTGGGCGAAGATCTCGGCGAGCAATCAGACATTTATTCACTCGGTTGCGTCATGTATGAGGCCTTGACCGGCCAGCCACCCTTCACCGCTAAAAATTCAATCAAGGCCATTATGGATCACGTCAAGTCAGCTCCTGAGCCATTTGCCAAGAAAATTCGTATTGCTGATCAGACGATGAACAGTGAATTTGACTATGCTGGATATAGGCAGGCGATTGAGGCAGTTGTTCTGAGGTGCTTGGAGAAAGACCCGGCAGAGCGCTATCAGTCGGCCGATGAGCTGCGCCTTGACCTTGAATGTTTGAGTGAAAATAAGATACCCGAGCTGCCGAGCAAAGAAAAAGCTATCGATGCGAAATCAGCCACGACGGAAAACTTCGAAGGCGCGTTGGCCCTGGTCGTGCTGATTGCAATTCTAGCGCTTGTGTTCGCTCTCAAGCTCTTACAGCCGGTGAACTAGATCGAAGTAACCGCTGCCAACCTTGAGCGGCGACGTTCGTTGGCGACAGGTAGCTCTGTTAAGCGCAAGAACTGACCTTCGTCTGGCTGGTAGCTAAACACTTCACCCGTCTCAATCTTGTAGCTCCAGGCGTGCAGGTTCAAGTTTCCACCGGCGAGGCGCGCTGCAACTGCTGGGTGTGTCCTCAAATTCTCTAACTGTGCCAGTACATTTTCCTGCATGGTAACGTTGAGCAATTGTTCGTCAGTGAGGTCTGTGTAGTTTTCCTTGACAGTGCGGCGTGTCGATTCAGCATGACTGAGCCATGTGGCCACGGCTGGCATTTCACTCAACTCTTCTGGATGCAGCAAACCTCTCATGGCACCGCAATGAGAATGTCCGCAGACAATAATGTCTTTGACACCGAGGGCAGAAACTGCAAATTCGATGGTCGCGCCTTCGCCGCCATTGGCTGCGCCGTATGGTGGAACAATGTTGCCAGCGTTGCGCAAGATAAAGAGGTCGCCAGGGTTTGTCTGGGTGATCAAATTTGGATTAATTCTGGAGTCAGCGCAGGTGATGAACAAGGCATCAGGGTTTTGACCCTTTGCCAGGCGTTCAAATAAGTCTTTTTGCGAGAGAAAAATCTCTGACTGAAAGTGATGGAGCCCTTTGATGAGCTTTAACATGGTTTTTCCCCGCCTGACATTAGATGGTCGGATAGATTACTTCCGCCCTACTTACTAGCTTCTCAGCGCTCTCTTTCATCTAGCTTGCAAGATATTATAGTCCTTTACCGTCTTCGCCTTCTGAGACTGGCTTTAACCACTCTTCAAGGGGTTGAATCGGGCCGACCGTGTAGAATGCTTACGAGTACGGCTAACTAGCGATTCAAAGGAGGCGTGGCATGACCTTGAAGGCCTTTACAACGGCAGCTTTGATAGGTTTAATCGTTGGTTCGTCATCTCCGATGGCCATTGCTTCGCCGGATGATGCGGCTGGTACGACTGTTTCGGCTGGTACGCCTGGTACGACTGCTCCGACTGTTTCGCCTGGTGCAACTGGTCCGACTGGCTCAAAAGCTTCGCTCCCCGCTTCTTCTGAACCCCTGAAGGTAACTTTAAATAACTGCAAGAAAGCCGCCGAGTACAGCGCCAAGGCTAGCGGTATGTCGATGTTGGTTATAGAAAACGGCAAAGTAATTTTTGAAGACTACCCTAATGGGCACAAGGCCTCGGAGCCCCATGAACTCGCCAGTGGCACAAAAAGCTTCACTGGCTTGTGTGCCCTTGCCGCCAGCGAAGACGGAATCTTGACCCTTGATGAGAAGGTCTCGGACACAATCACCGAGTGGAAGGGTGATTCTAAGCGCGAAAATATTACTATTCGAGAACTGCTTTCACTCATTTCTGGCATCACTTCGGCTACAGGGATGGCGCCACCCTATGCCCAGGCACTTCAAGCCGAGATCACAGCAAAGCCTGGGGAAAAGTTTCAATATGGTCCGGCACCATTTCAAGTTTTCGGCGAGCTAATGGTGCGCAAGCTTAAGGCTAACAAAGAGAATAAGCAGGCTGAAGCAACAATGGTTGATTACCTCAAGCGCCGAGTGCTTGACCCTGCCGATATTCATGTAGGCCTGTGGCGCAAGGGAAGGGACGGCATGCCACTTATGCCCCAGGGGGCTGCATTCACTGCACGAGAGTGGGCTAAAGTAGGCGAGCTGGTTCTCAATGGTGGCATGGCTGGTGGCAAGCAGATTATTCAGTCTGAGAATATCAAAACGCTCTTTATTGGTTCTCCTGCCAATCCAATGTATGGATTGTCTTGGTGGTTGAACCGCCCAATGGATGATCAGCTGAGAAACAGCATAAGAACTCTGACCATGGCTTCAGACCTGCGCTATGGTGCCGCAGGTGTGCCTAATGATTTAGTGATGGCGGCGGGAGCTGGCAAGCAGAGGCTGTATGTGGTGCCCTCTATGAACTTGGTTGTGGTGCGCCAAGCTAATGTGAAATCGGAGCTAATGCCAGGAGCTGGCAATACCAGATTTTCTGATGTGACCTTTTGGCAATTGCTTACTCTCGGACATGCCGACCCAGCCGCCGCATCCGATAAGATGCGGGCACTTTCTGGACAACGACGAGGCGGCATACCGCGCATGCGAGGGGCAGGTCAGGCTGGTGCGGGGCAGAGTGGTTCTGGCCACACCGGAGCAGGGCAGGCCGGAACAGGTAACACCGGTATAGGTCGCAGTGGAAGATTTATGCGTATGCTCGATCGCAATCACGATGGAGTTGTGGACCAACAGGAAAAGCAGGTGTTTAGGAATCTGTTGCAGCGGCGGCAGAGCACAAGTAATCAGCAGCAGTGAGTGCATCGGTTAAATAGGTAGATTGTTTTTATGCTTTTGCAACTGACACTGCGTCAAATCTCATTTTGTGGAGCACTATTGTGCTTGTCCGCCGTATCACTAAGTCAGTCGGTAAATGCAGAAGGTGATCAAGCCCGAGTGCAAGCCAAACTGAAAGCTTCGCGCTCCCAATCTGCAGCCCCGCGGCTTCCTGGCTCTTTGGCTACTGAGCCTCATGAGCTTGCGCCAAAGGCTCCGAGCAATCTTATTAAAGTTCCTATGCTGCGTCAGTCTACTGATTTCACTTGTGGAGTTTCCGCTCTTCAATCAGTCTTTGCTTACTTTGGTGATGATTACCGCGAAGATCAGTTAGCAAAAGAACTCAAGACTGTTCCTAAAACTGGCACTCACTATCAAGAGATGATGCGCCTGGCTAAGGCCAAAGGCTATTCTGTCAAAGTCATGAAGAGCATGACTATCCCTGAGTTGAAGAAGCTCATTGATAATGGTAAGCCTGTGATTTGTTTGATTCAGGCTTGGGCCGAAAAGAATGCCGATTATTCCAATGATTGGGAAGATGGCCATTATGTGTTAGCCATTGGTCATGATGAAGACAACATCTTTTTTATGGACCCTTCTACCCTGTGCAATTACACTTATATTCCAACTGATGAATTCGTCAAACGTTGGCACGATACTGACGGAAAAGAGAAATTGGTGCACTTTGGCTTGATTATTGAAAAGTCTAAACCGAAGTACAATCCCACTACAATCATCAAACTTGAGTAGCTAAGTAAGTACTTCTAAGTTGTCACTGCAATTTAAATTCGGCCGGCACTTGCCTCGGCTTTGTCGGTGGTGCTGAAATGATAAGGTCGTTGCCTTTCCATTTACTCTTGAGCACTGCCGTCTGAAGCTCTGAGCGGTCTTGCAAAACTTCTGTTTGCACTGATTCTTTTAAGCGCTCGAAGGCCTGGCTCAGCGTGGGTTTGCCTGCTCTCAGTGCTTCTATCAATTGGTGAGTGAATACGCCGTTCTGGTAGCGCTTTGACTCCCAAGATACCTGGTTAGGCATGCTGCTACAAATAATTAGCTGTCCTGTGCCTTGCGACAGCGCAGCGCTATCGATATTGCCTACTCGCGTTAATCCTTTTGCGGTATCGGCTGCACCACTATGGCACGCATCGATAATTAGCACCACGCGATTGGAGTGCACCCGTTGCTTGATTGCCGCTGCTAAATCAGACAATGGCAGGCCCGTGGCATAGAGGCTATCTGGATCGGTATTGTGCATGACCAGATAGTTGAGACCCTCAAGATCAGCCTGTGATGGGCTGCCGTGGGTAGAAATGAAAATTAGCACCAGGTCATTTGGGTGAGCCAGTCGGGGTAACCATTTATCACCCAGCTCTGCTAGCACCCGTTCTTTTGTGGCTTGTTCATCGACCAAAAGTTTGACGTGGTCAGGAGCAAAGTTGGCCTCATTGATCAGATAGTTTGAGAGATCTTTTGCGTCTTTGGCTGGGTATTTTAGATTGATGGATGGCTTGGCGAATTTGCTCACGCCGACGACAAAGGCCCACTTATCTTCAATTGGGGCGTTGCTCGCAGCAGAGTTAGAGCTTGAGTCGGTGTCCCGGTTAGAGTTCGAGTTCGAAATGGAAATGGAGTCAGTGTTAAAATTAGACTTCGATTCAGAGCTTGACGCTAAGATAGATTCAGAACCAGAGCTAGAGCTAGAGCCGGATGCCGAGCCAGATGCTGACACTGAGTGAGACGGCGCTACATTCACTGAGGCAAGTTGCAAGTTCGACTCTCTACTGGCAAGTCTTGATGGGTAAGCCATAAGATTTAGCGGCCCAGCCAGACTGACTTTGTATTTGAGATGGATGCCCACATTGACACCAAGCATAATTTGCATTTTTATCAGCTGCGATTTCGTCAGGTGTATCGTTGCTGATTTGCTTGCACTATTGCCGGTGGCATTGAGCGCAACTTTTCCTAGCTCTACCCCGCGCTCATCATGAAGAACCACATGGGCATTGGTTGAGTAAAAGTCAGTTTCGCCATCTAGCTTTATAGTCAGATCGCCGGGGCCGCCAGTAAAAGTGTAGTAGTAGCTTTGACCGGATGCTTCGGCTTCGCCTTCTACCTGATTGCTTGCTAGTGGAGTTGGTGTGGCACTGTCTGTTGATTGTGCAAGCGCCGCCTGCATAAATGGCGACTGCCCGCTGATGCAGCAGGCAATCGCGCACAAAGTGCCGTATACGACTAATCTAGTGGCCAGTATTTGCCAGGTCGCATCTGCCATATCGTTTATTCTTCAGCTGGGATAAATTTCCAGAGGAACTTATCGGAGCCGTCGCTTGGTCCAAATCTAGTTTCGGTGTAAGAAGGTGGGCTTTCGAGGATGCACAAGGCATCACCATTTCTTGGCACACTCTTAATTTGAAAACCTGATTCCGCGGGGGCCAGGACAAACACTGAGGGATCAAAACTGATGATAGACTGCATACTTGACACGGGATGTGGTTGGAAGTTTAAGTTTGTAATCTCTCCTGCTAACCTGATTGTGTAGCGGTTTGTGGGCTTCTTTGTTTTGATGTCAATCTTGCGATTGATTGACCATTTTTGTAGACCGGCCTTGGTAAATTCGCGGGTGCCAACGTATTGACCCGCGCTAGCTTGGCCGGCTTCTAGAGCCTGTTCGTTCGCTAAATTGACGATGAAATAAGTGCCGCTGTTGGGCAAGGTGGGAACTTCTGCCATAGATGGCGCAATAGTCGGAACAATAGTTGCCGCTACCAGTGAGATTGCGATTGCCATCTTTTGGATAATTTTCATGCCTCAGCTCCTAAGCCTGACCCTGTAATACAGACGCTACAGGGGAAAGTGGGATTTAGGTGAATATTGTACCAGTTTGACAATTGCCGGTTGCAAGTAGGCGCTGGGGTGGCCGTAGGGACCCTCTCTGCGGCTTTTGCAAACGAGTTCTTTTGTCTGTTGTAGACCTTAATGATGATCATTAAGGTTTGAAGCACGGAGTTTTCATGAAAGCAAATTTGAATTTTCGTGATGCTCCCGGTTTGCCGATTGCTATCGATTGGTTGTAGCCCTGAGAGCTGAATTCACATTCGGCTGGAAGTTCTGATCGCGAAAACTTACTAAGTACGATTTGAGAAAGAGCACTTTGTAGAATTTGCATGTCAGGGCCGAAAAAGGAGAATCGCAGCAATTTAAATTTTCCGAACTTTCCCGCTTTGTCTATCTCAAATTTGATTGAAATAGCTGTGTCTGGTGGTTTCCATGTTTTATTTAGTTTGAATAGAATCTCAGAAGGTAAGTCGGTAAAGTCTGCTGTTTCAATCGCTTTGATTTGTTCTTCCAGCTGCGCTCGTAATTTTCGAATTCTAGCTAACGGCTCGCCATTTCCCTTTAGCTCTTCCTTGTTAATTGGATTAGCTGTATCGCAGTTATCCAGCCAAGTAATTTGTTCTCTCGTTTGATCAATTTGCTTTAGCAGATCTTGATAGTGTGCAACTCCAACTCTTAAACGTCCCGCGTATTCGAGTCGCTTCATCAGCTCTTCTCGATTCTCTTCATAGCTTTCTTGGCATTGCGCGCTAGTTGCAGATAAAGCAAATAGAAAAGGAATCAACAGGACATAAGTCACGAGTTTAAATGACGAGGTGTTTGAAGGGCCTTGTGAATTTTGTTCAATCTGAGCTTGCTGCATGTCAGTGCTTCACTGCCCGCACTAGGCTTTTGCGAATCTCGGTGATGGCACTTTCAAGTGCTTTGGTGATTTCTTCAATAGTAGCTGCGAAACCGACCTTGATTGGTCCGGGTAGACTCGATTTCGCATATTCGGGGTCGAGCCGACAGGCTTCCTTGAAGTCGCTAGCGGCGCCATTGGGGTCACCGAGTTCTGAACGACAAACCGCGCGGTTATAGAAACTTACACCGGTTCTGTGTCCCATTAGAATGCAGCGATCATAATCTCTTAGTGCACCTAGTCTATCGCCTAGACGGCGGCGGCAAAAACCACGAGCTAGATATGCCTTGGGCCAGTTCGGTCGAAGTCTAATAACCCGCTCAAAATCAACAAGGGCGCTACGGTTTTCATTTATCCGCATTTTCTCGTAGGCTCGGTCGGCAAAGCACATTTCATACTCGGGGTCAGCATCGATGCCCTTGGTGAATTCTTTTACAGCTCCTGTTCTGTCACCGGCCCGTGACTTCATCATTCCTTTGCCATCGTAGGCTGCAGCACAGTGCGGGTCTATCACCAGCGCCCAGTTGAAGTCAGCGAGGGCTCCGGTTTTATCTCCAAGCTTGTTGAGTAGCTCACCTCTCTGGCAATAGGTTGATGAAACTCTGGGTTCCAGAAGCATGGCTTGAGTGTAGTCTGCCACCGCGCCCCTAAGGTCACCTAGATTTTCTCGCGACCTTGCTCTGTGAATGTAGCAAGCGTCAGATGGTGGGCCGATTTTAATTGCGTTATTCAAGTCTGCAATGGCCGCATGATTGTCTCCGGACATCAGGTGTCCGTAGCCTCGATGGCCGTAACTATGACCGTCTTGAGGATAGAGTGCGACCATGTGGTTGTAGTCGGCCATGGCCTTCTCTCGATTGTTGCAATCCACATAGAGTGCCGCCCTACCCCAGTAGCCATTAGCAAACTTGGGGTCAATTTCTATGGCCTTCGTATAGTCTGTGATTGCACCAGCTGTGTCTTCCAGTATGTTTCTCGATATTGCGCGGTTATAGTAACTGTCGCGGTAGCTTGGCTCAAGTCCAATCGCTCGTGTATAGTCTGCTATTGCAGCCTTGTCATTTTTTAAGCCGCTCAAATCGGCTCCACGATTGCTGTAGGCGGCGGCGAGTTTTGGGTTGAGTTGAATGGCCTTCGTGTTGTCGGCTATCGATCCGCGCAGGTCTTTTGCGTCGGAGCGACATATGGCTCGCCAGAAATAGGCTAGGTCATTGGCCGGTTGCTGCCGAATTAGTTCGGTCAACACCGCTATGGCGCCTTTTGTGTCGCCTAGTTCTCTCTTCGCTTTGGCGCTCGCTATTTGTTTCTCTGCGGCCTAATTATTGGCATCGCAGAGAGTTGGCTGCTTCTTCGTGCTTGTCGATTCCCGCTCAATCGCCAGCTGGCCAAACGACAACGTAGCTGAAACGGCTATGCAAAGTGAAATCAGGTAACTCTTCATACTTCGAGTCTACCTCACTGGCATAGAGCTGAATATGGTGATTTCCGTACTCACTTAAGGCTCAATTAAAAAGACCTGAGTTGAGCCCAGGCCTTTTAAACTTCTATCTGCGTGCCTCTTTTGGCTATGCAGCCACTCTGCCTTCTGTCAGTTGAGCTGCGATGCTCTTCGGCTCTCGGCTTACCGAAGCTGTTTGAGTTGCTTCACCACTAGTTCTAATTGCTTCCACCTCGGCAACTTGGGTAGAGCCATTGCCAGAGTTGTATGTCTCTATCAAGATTTTTCGCATTTCATCAGGGTTGCAACCGTTTTTCGCTTCGTTCCATCTCTGCTGCAAGGCCTCAAAGCGCTGCCCTTCTTTTGACTCATCTCCACGTGGTCTGCCGGACTTGCCTGCTGCATACTCACCATTGTTGAGCCGCTCAGCTTCTCTATCTAGATAAGCCGCGATCAGCTTGTTAGAGCCTTCCGCCGTATATGGGTCTGCATCTTTTAACTGTTCGGCGTAGCGCGGATCGGCCTTAAGCTCATCAATATGCTTGGTCTGCATCTGTGCTGGTCCAATTGACCAGTTGCGCGATTGCGCCCAACTGTAGGGCAAGTTGTCTTGAATGGTATCTTCAAAACCAGCCTTCTTCTCTTCGTTGTGACGCACCGCTGCAATTGTTTCTTGATCCATGACGCCAGCCAGGTTTTTCATGTTTGCAACGGGTTGGGTTTTATTGTCGCTGGTATCTGAAAGCTTAGCTTCCGCTGCGCCTTCAAGTGGTGCTTTGCTGCTGAAGTCAATCGATACTTCTCCAAATAGATTTTTCACAGCCTTGTTTGCCTCAGGGTTGTTCTTCTTTTGCTCAATTACTTTCTGATTGTCCTTGCTATTCTGACCGTCAGTGACAATTTTCTTGGCTGAGTCGTCAGACTCATCTTTTTGTGTCTTTTTCTCTGATACTTCATGTCTGTGATTGTCGTGTCCCATAGTAAGCTCTTCTCCTTGCCAAACCTGTGAGCGCAAGCATAGAATTCATTTATTGCCGAGTTGTTAACGGGATAGGGGTTAGTAGGAAGTGAGAAGTAGGAAGGGCATTTTGAACAGGCGACGTCGACTTATCATTGTCATGGTTACGTTCGCACTTCTTTGCACATTTTTCACTCCGTATCCGTTTAAGGTGTTGCGTCGCATCAAGTGGATGGTAGCGAGTGTGGTGGCGCGTAAACCTGTTGCCGTACCAGTGATTTACACGGCTGAAGATCAAATTGCCACTTATGGTGCTGCCGCTCGGGCAAGGCTGCTGCCAAAATTTCAAGCTAAAGGGGTAGCCTATCCGCCGCAGCGGCTGACACTGGTGGTAATTAAATCAACTAACGAGCTTATGTTGTATGCTGCTTCCGCTGATTCTACCTATAAATACATCTGTACCTATCCAATTCTTGCCGCCAGCGGCGTACTAGGCCCCAAGCTAAAAGAGGGCGACTGCCAGGTGCCCGAGGGGCTGTATAACCTTACCCTTGAACCGAATACTCCATACCATTTAGCGCTTCGTTTGAACTATCCAAACCCTACCGATTGGGCTCATGCTAAAGAAGATGGTCGGGAACAGCCTGGTAGCGATATTCTCGTGCACGGCAGTCAATGCTCTATTGGCTGCATTGCCATGGGTGATCCGGTAAGCGAAGAATTGTTCGTGGCGGCTTACGATACTGCCGACAAGAATTTACCACTGATTATTGCGCCGGTAGATTTTCGCACTACGGCAGCTCCAGCCAGCAAGGTTACTGATCCTACATGGTTGCCAGAGCTTTACTCTCAGATTAAGGCGGCGTTGGTGGAGTTGCCGACAATCTAGTGTTTCCCCCCTGTCTATAATTTCTCGCGTCGCTAAGCTAGAGACTAGGAAGATAGAAAGTAGCTGGATCTGGGAGTCGCTGATGAAAGCCCCACACAGGCATCTATTGCTGTCACTGGCTACATTGTGCACCGTTGCTGCGCTCACTGGTTGTGCCACCGGTCAATCGGGCCTGAGCGATATTTCGACCAATAGCAACATTGATTCTGGCGACGGCAACGACATCGTGGCTATAAACAAGCGAGCCGATGCCTTACTAAAACAGGGCTTTGTTGAGGAGGCGCAGAAGCTCTACCACGAAGCTATTGCCTTGCTCGATGAAAAACTCGGTGAAGATTACTACTCAAAAATTGATACATTGGCTGAAGAGACCAGAACCTCGTTAGATAGTGTCGATGGAGAAGCCCGGTGCAGGCGCCTCATTGCCATTGACGCTGATATGTCGATTCCCGGTGGCGCTGATTTGGCCCAAGATCTTGCTCTCTACTCGCAGTTGATGAGAGAGCACAAACAGCTTGCGCAGGCTGATGAGTTGGCTAAACTTAGCGAGCGCTGTAAGCTTCCTGGCGAGGCAACGAGCGCCCACAATGCCGATATTTGCTCCGCCCTCAAGTTGGACCCACCAAGCGAGGATGATTTGATCATCCATCCCGTTTTGCATGTTGGTGCTGGACATCCGTTTGATAAGGCAAAGATCGATGACACTACTTTTATTAAATTGAGTGGTTATGTCATGCCTTCTGGTGCCTACCAAGGCCGATGGATTCAGTATTTCTTTGCGTCTGAAAGAGCGGCCGCAGAAGAGTTCTGTGTTCAAGCTCGCGGCCGGACGAAAAAGCAGGTCGAGCGTCTTGGTGGCCGGCCCATTTACCAGGCTGGGCGTGTCGATTGCTGGAACTTTGGTGGCGCTGGTGATGAGGTGTGGGTTTATTGTTTTGGTGGCAATTCTGTTTTTGCCCGTTTAGCCTTTGCCGGTGATCGATGTACTGCTTCTGAAATTGTTGGTGAGGCCGATTGTTCTAAGTATCTAGTTTGGAGGCCTAAGAAACTTGAATCTAGTACGCTTGGAAAGCCTATGTTTATGGTTTTTGAAGAGCAGGGACCGCCCTCATATATTGTCAGCGATCGTGACGCAGAGTCTCTTGATAGTAACCCGCTGGGCTATGAAATTATTGGTTACCAAACCGGTCCCAGTAACCATACTGAGCTGACATTTTTATATGGCATCTGCGTGAAGGCTCAATCTTGCAATAATGAAACGCCTAATCTACGGCCGTGACCAGTACGGCTCGTGCATGTATTTCTGAATTGGATAAACCATCACCCAGGCGCGTCCTATGATTGCTTTCTCGCTAACGAAGCCAAATATATGGCTATCAATAGTGTTGTTGCGATCGTCAGAGAGCGCGAATATCATTCCCTTTGGTACCACGATTGGCTGTTGACTTTTGCCGTAGGGTCGCACCCATATGCCTGCGACTGTTGGCCCAAATATGTCGCCAAGGGTTTTTAGCTCATAGTTGGCTGGTGCAATAATATATGGCTCAACCAGTAGCTTGTCGTTGACGTAAACGCCAACGTTTGGAACAACTCGTATGGTATCGCCAGCTACTCCGATAATGCGTTTTACCAATGCTGGCTCATTGGGAAAGATTGGTAAGCCAGTTAGGCGGCCTAAGACGTGCATAATATCCCATTTCTGGTTGGCTTCGTCTCGTCCGTCATCGCCGTTATTGTCTGCGTTCTTCGGCAGCCTGTCTGAAGGCGGGTAGAAGACAACAATTGCACCTCGTTCAGCCATTTTGCCTGTAAATCGCGAAACCTTTTCTAGAAGTATTCTGTCGTTCACTTGCAACGCTGGTCTCATTGATGTACTGGGAATGTAACGGGCTTCGACAACACAGCGAAAGAGAGCAAGTATAGGCAGCATTAAGAGTTCGAGGGCAATGAGCATAACAATGATATTGGCAATGCGCTTAATCATTTTTCTTCACCGTAGCGCTTTCAGCGTATACCTTGCTGGTGGTGTAGAAGAATGCTAGAGCCAAAACCAGCATGAAGTTGCAGGCCACGGTGAGGCCAATTGGAATAATCATCAAGCTCAACATAGTGAAAAACACGAGAGCTATTTGCCAGAAGGCACTGCTGGCGATGCGCCAGCTTACCTTGAGCGATTGTATTGGACCAAAACCATCGACAGCGGCATAACCACTGGTTGAGAAAAAGACACCGAGAACCAGCCCCGGAATGATTAAAGCAAAGATACCTAGGTTTACGCTCAGTGTTGTCAGTATTGTCGCAATGAACCAGTTGACTACGGCTAAGGGGGAAGGTAAATGGAATAAGTTGTATGGCTCATTTCTTACTAGCTTCAGCGTGAACCAGAAAAACTCTGCGGAGCTCTCCGCGCTGAGCAAGATGATAGTTACCAGCATAATCACTGGGCTTTGTGGAATGCTCACTGTGAGTGTCAGTATGGCAGCGAAAATGAGAATGTTGCGAACTGCCTGCCAGCAGATCACAAGAATGATAATTGGATATTTGTCTTGTAGGAGATTCCACGCCTTCGACATCGCTGTTTTCGCAGAGATGGTAGTGGGGGTGGTGGCTAAGCTTTCTTGCATTATTTCGCTATATGCAGTTTGTTGATTTGCACTGACATTATAGACTCTTCCCCCCATACTTCTTCGCAATCAGCTTGCCTTTCGAGTCGGGAGCCATCTTTCGAGAAACATGCGAGTTCAACTTCTTGGCCATATTCGCCAAAGTTTAGCCAGAGGTTGCCCGACTCGTCTACCTTCATCATTGGATGTTGATGTTCGGTCATTGTTTCTCCGCCGCTTCGAATCCAAACACTTTATTCCTATAGTTTATGCTGCTTCAGCAGCAAGTGTGAGCAGGTCAATTGTCGAAATATCTCTTGACAATTGATTGCTTTTCCAGTAGCTTGATTTGTTACGCTCAATCCTATCGTTGCCTTACCACCAAAAAAGTAAATAATACATGCCTAAAAGACAAACGGGCAGCCGTTCTCTGCGCAAGAGAGAGCAGCTGTTAGATTATGCTCGCCCAAAATCTATTGAAATTACTGTCGAAGAAGTCAAACCTATACTGAGAGAGATTGTGGCCCCGGCAGCCGATCTTCTCGATATGTCTGTGCTTGAGCCGACAC
>Ga0075444_10000189_pt1 | contig 35507 bp, 27 predicted proteins | sample CoawatmetaG01DNA_FD_76836 | JGI IMG/M metagenome (GOLD analysis project Ga0075444, IMG submission 76836) | Marine microbial communities from the West Antarctic Peninsula - Coastal water metaG017-DNA | ecosystem: Environmental > Aquatic > Marine > Coastal | place: Atlantic Ocean: West Antarctic... | reverse complement strand
GGTATATACATGAAAGATTCTTGGCAAAGGGCCTAATGAAAAATAGACGTCGTGTAACTTTAATCTACTTCCTTGAAGTACTCTTTTCATTTTGTATGGGTATTGCGCTTGCTGGTTTTATAAAATTGTTTGTATACCTTCCTGCGTTTTGGCACACTGCAGCGTTAGCTTTTCTTGAAATGCCTGATTGTGTTGGGTTTCCCTTCCTTCCATATTTTTTTGGGCTTGTATACAATGATCCGTCTTTCTGGCCTCACTGGAGACTTGTTCTTGTCTGTGGAGTCATCATCTTTGCCCTACGCGTTTTGGACGGTAAGCTCAAAGCTCCTGGAGCAAGTCTTTTCAGTGATGCAATTCTCGAGAATTTGGAGCAAACCAAGCCACTGCGATGGAGGTACGAATATTACTGTAACTCTAGGCGCCTTGCGGTCAGGGAGCTAGTTGTAAGTGCTACTATCAGCGCGATTTTCCTTGCCTTAGCACTGCTCTATAGATTTGCTCATATGCGCCCCTAGAGAATCTCGATGTGTGTCTTTCTGCTCTTGCGGTTTGTTGAATTGGTAGTGCGTTTAGGTTTGAGTTTCTGTGAATCACTCCTCCACAAATTTTTTAAGCCTGCCAAGAGTTTGATCCCATTGCTCCGAAACTCTATCAAGGTAGCCTCGGGCCTGGTTTAACGGTGTTGGATCGAATTGATATAAACTTTCGCGGCCAGATTTGACACCATTGACGATACCGACGCTTTCCAGTACCCGCAAGTGCTTCGTAACAGCTTGGCGCGTTAGCTCTGTGCCTTTTGTCAGTTCAGAAATTGAGTGAGGTTGTCCGTTGGATAGTTTTTTCACTATCGACAGCCTCGTCTCATCTCCGAGAGCGGCGAAGACGCTGGCGTGTTTACTTGGTAGTGACGTTGTTTTTCGCGACATATTTTTCTATGTTCTGAAGTTGCTCAGCCCAGCCTCCGTCATTCATTCTGAATGCTTCAAAACGGCGGTGTTCGGGCAGTTTGTCGAAGCCTGATTCTGTCACGGTCAATAGTGTTCCGTAGTCTGTTTTTTCAATCTTGAACTCGACCAGTGTCGGTTCCTCGGTCGAGTAATCCACCTTAGGGTCAACAGCATACGGATGCCAGGTGAATGCGAAGAGATTCTCTGGCTGCATTTCCTTTATATGAACTTCCCAGAGCAAGCCCTCATAGCCTGGATAAGTAAGTATAGCCTTGGTGGTCTGGCCAACCTTGAAAGGCTCTTTGATATCAAGGCAGAACCATTGGCCGAATTCTTTGTGATCGCTTAGCGCTTTCCATACCCGGGCAATAGGGGCCTTTAATTCTATAGTTTTGACGATTTCATTTTGCATTGTCGGCAACCTCAATATGCAACCTATTGGTTGCATATTACTATAGGCGCAGAGAAAAGTGCAAGAGAGCTTGCAAAAGAGAGCACAGATCCAGGTTGCTTCAATTATTGACAGGAAGTTGGTAATGCTTTATGGTTAACTCAGAGGTTAATTAACCTATCGGTAAAATAACGTGCAAGACACTCTCAGTCAAACATTTTCAGCCCTCGCAGATCCCACAAGACGAGCGATGTTGGCCCAGTTGAAGCTGGGTGAGTCGAGTGTTTCCGATTTGGCCAGACCTTATAACATGTCACTTCCAGCAGTAACTAAGCACATTAAGGTATTAGAGAAGGCTGGTTTAATCACTAAAACAAAAGAAGCTCAGTGGCGTCCATGCAAGCTAAAAGAGGATGGCTTAAAAGAGGTATCCGACTGGATAGAAGAGTATCGAGCATACTGGGAGGCGAGTTTCGATCGCCTGGAGGTTTACCTCAAAAGTGTAACTGCCGAGAAAGAAATTGAAAAATTAGAGAATCAGGCTAGCGATCAGAAAGAGAGCAGCGCAATGCAGGGTAAGAAGGGAAGAAAAATGGTCGCAAAAAATCAGACAGCAAAGGCTAAGAGCAACGAGTTGCGACTTACCCGCGTGTATGACGCACCTGTAAAACTAGTTTGGGATGCCTGGACTGATCCGGCAAAAGCGGCCTTGTGGTGGGGGCCCCGTGGGTTTACCATCACCACGCACAGCAAAGATTTGAGGGTCGGAGGTCACTGGCATTACACAATGCATGGCCCTGATGGTGTGGATTATCCAAATAAGACTGTCTATTTTGAAGTTGAAGAGTGCGCCAAGCTTGTCTATGACCATGGTGGCAACGATGAACAAGCTCCTCTGTTTCGAGTTACTGTGCTTTTTTCGGAGAGCAACGGTAAGACAACGATGGACATGTGCATGACATTTGCAACACCAGAAGTGGCTGAGGAGCTTGGCAAATTCATCAAGAAAGCTGGCGGCAACGGCACCTGGGATCGTCTGGCGGAGTATCTGGAAAAGAGTTCTACCAGCAAAGAAATATTCGTCATCAACCGCTCGTTTGGTGCGCCTATTGAGACTGTTTTTGAGATGTGGATAAATCCTGATCACTTGTCGAAATGGCTGCCTCCTCAAGGCTGCGATATGCAGGTGATCAAGGCTGATGTCAAAGTTGGTGGTGGCAATTTCTACAGCATGGGCGATGGCGCTGCAATGAAATTGTATGGGCGTCTGCAATATTTGGAAATCGATAAACCCCATCGTCTAGTATATACGCAACAGTTTTGCGATGAGCACGAAAATGTTTCTAGTCACCCAATGGCTCCCTGCTGGCCTGCTACTATGATCACCACCGTAATTTTTAGTGAGGAAGGAGACGAACAAACTCGCGTCACTGTTACTTTCGAATGCGCGGCCGGTACTTCGCCAGATGAGCTAGCAGCCTTCGTTGCCGAGCGCGGTGGCATGACTCAAGGCTGGACTGGTTCCTTCGATAAGTTAGAAGATTATTTGGCTCTTCGACTTTCGAAATGAATTTTGCACTTTTTTTAAGGCTTCATTGAGCTTCGCTCTCACTTCTGGCTCATCCTTTAGTTTTAGTGCCGCCTCGTATTCGATGATACTGCCTTTGGTATCGCCACGATTTGTGGCTTCATCTCCCAAGGCTACTCTGTCGCTGAATGAATCTGGATCTTTACCAAGCTTGCGAATGAGCCCGTTTAGATTTTCTTGGGTGGTTTGGTTACTAGCATCGAGATAAAGAGCCCGGTGAAAGTAGGGGATGGCTTCGGCAGGCTTGTTCTGCAGAGATAAACCGAAGTTGTTGTAAGCAATACCGAGATTGACTAGTGCTATTTTGTAGTGGGGTGACCAGTCCAGCGCTTTTTCCAGTAGTTCGATTGCTCGAGCATAGTTGGTAGTGTTGATGGCCTTGACCGCTTCATTGTTGAGGGCAATTAAGGCGTCACTGTCTGGGAAACCCGTAGCGGTATAGTTGTTGTTGTTGCAGAGCTGGTCATTGCCCAGGACGAGGCTAGCGATATCTTTCTTGCTTCCTGTCCAGATCTCGCATTCGTGTCTCGATGACGAAGCTGTGGAGTCGGAGGGGGTATTAGCTTTGGCTGCTGAAATTTGTTGCGTGGCAGGAAGGCTTTGCTGGCTAGAAACAATGCTTCCTGAAATGGCTTTGCCAGATTCGCTGCCGTTTCTGTCGGCCTTCGTAGCGCTCGTTGCCTTCGTAACTTGCAACTCAAGTGCGCCTACGTTGCCGACATCATCCCAAAGGAAAACAGTTGTGCGACCAGGTCTCTTGCCTATCAGTGCAATTTGAGTGGCCGAGAGCATCAGTGGCTTGACATTGCCTGGGTCTGCTAAGGCAATGCGCACTAGTGAATGACTGGAGTTATAGAATTGCGCTTGATAGGGCTTGAAGGTAATATTTTCAGATGGTTTCTGCTCGAATAGTTCCAAGGGGTTAACTGCTACTGGCGGGAAAGGAGCCGCATTTCTTCTGCCATCAAGGTGCTTCTTGAAGAAATTACCGAAAATCATGAACGTCGAAAGCAGCCGGCCGAAGCGCTTTTCTACACGTAAATCAATAGCAATGGTATTGCCCAACTGGTCTTGAATTTCAAAGTTTGTTCTGCCCGGTGCCTTTCCTAGCAGGACGAACTCATTTTTTTCAATTGCTGTAGGCTCGGCAATTCTTGGGTCAGTGGTGTTTATCTTGACGATGTTATTTTTCGATCTGAAGGTCCGTGACTGACAAGCGATGAGGTCTAAGCTCCTGCTTGCTTTCTTTGTTTTGAAGCCACTGGTGATGACTACAGTCTCACCTCCGGGAAAGCTAAGAGTGTCTTGGCGGGTTTTGCCGTCAGCATCCGGCTTGACGGCTTTAGTTGCAGTCTGCTGTGCTTGGTTCTCTTGCTGCGCTGATGGGGGCGCTGACTTTTCAGCTAGTATTTGCGAAAGTTTCTCCAGCTCGGCAGAGATTTTCCGTTGATAAATGCTTGGGCTCTCTTCTCTGGGGTCAGCGCATTTTGTCAGCTCTAATTTGCCTCTTCTTTTGGACGATTCGGAACCATTGGCGCGCTGTTCCATCAGATTGTCAAATGCTGAGGTAGGCCCTTCGTGAAGGAGAGAATTGAGCCTGTCGGGGCTGTGGCCAACCAGAACAGTAAGATTGACTTCGCCGCCCTCGTCGTCCCAGATTTGAATAGTTGTTTCGCCCGCTGCCTTACCGAGCAAAATTATGGTGTTTTCGCCCACTACTACTGGTTCGGCTATGCCAACATCGCCTGCAGATGTTCTGAAGATTCTGTTTTTGATCAAGAACAGCTTCGACTGAGAAACATTGATTTCAATGGTCTTGGTTTTTTTGTACTCTTCAAGTTCTAGCTGGCCAGCTGCTTGCAGCGGTTTGGCTTTTTCCGGGTGTCTGGTTGCGCTGGTCGAGGCATCTGAGACATCAGCTGGAGCTGCTGTACTTGGAGTTGCAGTACTTTCACCTGCTATGGCCGGCAGTATTGAAGAAATTGCCACCGTGTATGCCATGATTAGTGGGCACAGCCGGAACTTCATGTTTGGCGAGTGGAACTGCATTGGCGCGACCTTCTGTATAGCTTTACTATACCCGTTTCGCGAAGGCGAGCTTTCGAATAGTGGCGTATGGTCTGTTCATTGAGCTAGCCTTGGATTTCAGTCTTGACTCCAAGGCCGTTTTGAATGCAGCGCTCGATTGGTATTGCCTTCTGTTGTTCATCGTCCGCTATTTGCTAAGGCTTTGTAGAGCTTCACTATCACTCAGTTGCTTTCGGGTGATCATACCTAATTCAACTGCCTTGGATAGACTGTCTCGAAGAGTCGTTTTTTCAGTTCGTCCTTCTCGTACCAGGTCCTCTATTGTTTTTGCTGGCGTGGTCAGAGCGAGGCCATTTTCATGCTGAATTAATGATGCTTTCAGATTTTCTTGATGAAGCTGCACAATTATTGGAATTTCGCTATTACGTCTAAAGTCTCTGGGTACAGTCATGTGAATTCGATTGGGCATGAGGTCGCCGAGTTTGTAAATATTGAGAGCTGTTTCATAGGAGAGGCACCCTTGAACTTTATCCGCTCTATTTCGTGACCAGAGTAGCCACTTCATGTATTCCTCTTCTGGAGCGCTGGGGAAGTTGATCAGTTTAAATAGCCCGAGGTATTCATGAGACCATTCCCCGGCTTCTACGAACTTGTGGAAGTGCTTTCTGTCATAGCCCGCCTGAATGGCTTGCTTGGCCGTAAAAAGGCCAAATTGAGTCGATGCTGTTCGGAATAGGAGTTCTCGTTTTTCTGCCGTGCTGGTCATCTTTCTTTAGTCCTAGGGTGCATAGTACATAAATACCACAAAATCGGTGGTATTTATGTACTATGGGCTGTAAAACTTCAATTCTCGTGCGTGTATCTGGTGTCCTTTCTGGGTGGCGTATTTAAAGCACTTGTTGCTAGTGGCGTTGGGCCTCGTTTTGTCAGTTGCCTTTCTCGTCTCGACTTTGCGAGTGATTTTTAATCCAGTCACACAGGCTGTTGAGCAAGTTAGTGCTGAACTGTCCTTGCTCAAATAGCAAGTGCTGCGAGCGGCCGATTAGCGATAGGTCTTTGTCTAGAGTGCCTATTCTTCTGAAGAGATTGATGGTGCCTTCTGGTTTTATCAAAAGATCGTGTACGCCTTGGTACATAATCACCGGGGTTTTTGTGATTTGGGCCGCCATTTTTCTGTTGTGCGAGAGAAATTTACTGACTGCCAAAAACTCTTCGGGAGTGGCTGTAAATCGGCTTTCTGGATCCTCAACTAATTCGTGTTTTAGAGTATTGTCAGTGGTCTCGCGGTTCACCACTGCTGGTGCGGCGTTAATCGGTTCTTTGTTGCCGGTGACCATGGCAAGGCCAATTTTCGAAGTAAGTTTCCATTGTCTATATCGTTTTGATGATGGCACAGCGGCAATCAGTCCATCAATCAACTCGGGATGCATAGCTGTTAGCTGGAGCGCGATTGAGCCGCCCATTGATTCTCCCAACACAAATATAGGTAAACCAGGATTATCGCGGCGAATTGTTTTCAGCGAATTTTCTAAGTCTTCGATGGTTTTCACCAGGTCAATTCTGTCTCTTGCCTTCATGCTGGTGTAGGCACCGAAGCCTCGCACATCGTAGGCGTAGACTAATAAACCTTGCTCGGCAAGCTTCTGGCCAAGCTCTTTGAATGAGCTTCTGTGCAAGCCGAAACCGGGAATGCATACCACAATTCCCTTAGCTTTGACATCGGGATTTACCCACTGCATTGCCGCTGGCTGATGCATGATGATGCGCTTTCTCTTCCAGGGCCGTTCGCTGTGAAATTGACCTAGTCGATGGTGGCTAACGTGCGGTGGAAGAGCCTCTGGTGGCGTTGTTTCGCCTGTGTATGCTGCTTTCAGCTCAGGGTCTGGTTTTTCTGTGCCGATTCCGACAGTGCGTTCCGTTAGTCTGGCAACCAATTCTTCTTTGGAATCTTTTGTCTTGCCTTCTAACTCTCCCACCAGTCGGTCGCGGTCGGCTAAGCGGAAAATCCAAACCGAGCGATCGAAGCACTGTTTCGCTTTGTCTTGCTCGTTGAGAGCTTCGTAGACATCAACCAGAACTCGCAGTGACCAGCCATATTGGGTTGATAATGGGCCGTATAAATAGCGATCGCGCCAGGCCATTTCTTCATAGATTGGTAAGGCTTCCTTTATGCGCTTGCTTTTGAAATAGCAGGCGGCAAGCCCTTCTAGGCTACGCATATAGATTTCTAGATATTCTCGTTTACCTTGACTGAGTGCTAAGGCTTCTTTGAAATAGCGAATACTGAGGTCGTATTTCTCTAATTCATAATAGACATCACCCAGGTCTACAGTTAGTTCTGCTGTCAGTCTAGCTTGTTCCTCGCTAGTTGAATTGACTTCCTTTTTGTGCAGCTTATAGGCGGCTTGATAGTGCTTCATGGCTAGTTTGATATGGCTATTTTGATAGGCTGCCGAGCCCGCGCCAAGATGAGCTAGTACACGGTCTTGCGTTGATACATTGCTGAATTTGCTGGGGTCTTTGCCGGCTGCTTTGCTATGTTCTGTGCCGCGTGCTTTGCAGATCTCTTCAAATCGACAGACTGCCGAATCGTATTGCTCGGCCTGGTAATCTTCGACAGCTTTTTGTAGTGCGGAAGCTATTGCTGTGGAGCTAGTAGTTAATGCGGACTTGTTTTCGCTAGCATTATTTTCACGAGCGTGCTTTTCGCTAAAATTGTTATCTGTGCTCGCGGCCCAGGCGGGGCTGATTTCAAGGCAGATCGTGGTTTTAGCTACCATGGCTAGGGTTAGTGCTGTGAGCAGGATTGTTTTAGTTGGCCTTGTTTTTACAGGCCCTATTTTGGCTAATCTGGCTTCAGTTTGCCTAAGTTTACGACTCATCGTGTCCTTTGCACTCGTTTCTTTCGTGAGTGTCTTGATTTGCTTGGATTCCTTTGTTTTTCTGGCTTTCTTTGTTCTGCTTGTCCTCTAGAAATTTCAATTTTCGCTCCTGGAAGCTGGAACCTTCCGAACGGCGCTCTTTGAGCAGTTCGCTTAATGGCTTGCCATCTGGATTGGCAATAATTGTTCTTTTGCCACCAGGAAGCAGTATCAAGGCAATTATCACAAATGGGCTGGCAAAGGCAATTCTAAAGAAGAGGGGCAAAGTGCTGTCGCCAAATACTAGCCAAGCAAATGGCGAAAGCATGGCCAGCAAAATTATTGCTGCAACAACTTTGTACAACAATGACTTTGCCAGGCTGAGGCATTGCAGGCCGATGGCAATTCCCGCAAAGAAGAAGGCGCAGCCGATTACTGTCATCACCCAATACGGGGCGTGCAGAGAGTGAGCGGGTATAGGGAGGATTTTCAGGCCAATGGCAATTGGATAGAGGCCAACCGCTGCTACGAATAGTGCTGTCAGTGGCGTGGGTTTGTGGCTATGAGCGATTCTCTCTGCTTGCAACTCTGCGTCACTTGTTGTGCGCCCGCCCCTTGTTTTTGCGCCTACTTGAAAGGTTTGACCACCGAGCTGCAGGTCATTGTTAGTGTTGTTTTTTCTTCGTTTGGCCATTTGCTTATGTCAGACTTGGCAACAGAGTATCTCATAGACATAGTACGGTAGAATGTCGCTATTACTAATCTAAGGGAAGCCAATGTCTTATAAATCAGCCAAATCCTGCCTTGTCAAGCTGGTGCCTGCTCTTTTAGCTGCGGCGATGGTTCCCTTGAGCGTCTTATCCTTGAGTCTAGCTTCTTCTAGTGCCAGTGCCGCTCAGCCGGTGACAGGCCTGACTTATGACGGTGATCACGACGTAATAGTTCTTCCCACTTGCGATCTTGCTGTTCGCTATAACAACAAGACCTTTCTACCAGTCAAAGCTAAGCTGCAAGATGCCACAAGTTCAGCCTTTCTCAAGATTGCTCCTGATAAGGCAGTTAAGATCTGGGAAGACTATGATTCGGCCAAGATGACCGCTGCACCCGAGCAGATTTTGATTGAAGCTTATGATGTTGGCAAGATTGGATCTTTTGGTTCTAGTCGTTTCAGTAAAGAATTTATGGCTGCTAATCGCGTGCGCGAAGTGCAGTTCACCAATGAGCGCATTGCCAAAGAAACAGGGCTTTCACTTAGCGCCTTCACTGGTATCACTGCTGTCAAACCCTTTGAAGTCGCTCCTAAAAGCGGCGAGACACCCTATTATCTCTATGTCATTCAAACACCTGAGCATCTCACCATTTATGCACGCAAGATGCGCGCAGGCAGTCGCAGTTTCGAATTAGATCCTGCTGTAATTGTTACTCAATTGCAAGTGCGTGGTACTAAAGACTGCGTTAGTAACGTCAAGCTTGATGAACAAAAAGTTGTTGCTCAGTAGAGTCTAACTGTCTGTAAGAGGGTATCTCGATGGAATCGGCAGTTGCCGTTGTTGTAGTCGGAATGATTGTTTTTCTTGCCCACCTTTTTGCTGTGGGCTTTGAGAAGACACGCATTCCAGATGTGCTGCCCTTGGTAATCTTAGGGGTTTTGTTTGGACCGGTTTTTCACTTTGTCAAACCATCAGACTTTGGCGCAGTTGGTCAGGTTTTCACCACTCTTGCTCTCGTTATTATTCTCTTCAACTGCGGTCTAGAGCTTGACCTCAACTTGTTGATGAAGTCGTTCTTGCCCGCTCTCAGGCTCGGTCTAATAACTTTTGTAGTCACCGTTGGCACTACGGTTTGGTTGGCTATGCAGGCTTTGGGCCTGGGGCCGATTGAGGGCTGTATTCTCGGTTGTATTGCCGCTGCTTGCTCGCCGCCGGTGGTAATTCCGATGTTAGCGAAGTTGAGCGCTACTGAACAAACTCGTACCATGCTCATTCTTGAGTCTACAATTTGCGAAGTGCTAGGAATCGTCACTACTTTGGCCTTCATCAAGATTGCGACCCAGAGTGATATTCAGCCAACAGCTATGGTCGGCCATATCATTGCTTCCTTCATAATGGCTGCCATGATTGGCTTTGCTGCTGGGGTTGTCTGGTCAAGTCTTCTTAAAGTGGTGCGCCACGTAGAGGACAATATCTTCTGTACGCCCGCTTTTGTTTGCATCGTCTTTGGCACGGCTGAGCTGTTTGATTACAGCGGCCCTGTGGCCGCTCTGGTCTTTGGTTTGGTCTTGGGCAATATCAAAGATTTGACCTTCTTGAAGAATGTACCTAGGGCACAGACTGTCAGTCTGACCTATCAAGAAAAGACGTTTTTTGCCGCGCTGGTATTCTTGCTCAAGTCGCTATTTTTCGTTTATGTCGGCTTGTCGATGCAGTTCAATTCATGGCATCTGGCCGGAATGGCCATGCTCCTGACCGTTTGGACCTTGCTAGTGCGTTTAATTGTTGTGCGTTTTGCTACCAGCAAGACACTTTCTACTTACGACCGGTCATTGGTATCGATTATGGTGCCCAAGGGATTGGCAGCGGCAGTTTTAGCCTCGTTGGTATTGCAGTCCGGGGTGACTGGTGCTGAAACTATTCGAGAAGTAGCTTTCGGTGTGATTCTCTTCAGCATCTGTTTAGTGGCAGTGCTCACCTTCATGCTTGAGCGTGGCTGGCTTGATAAGTTCTTCCGCTATCTCTATGGTAATTCTCATGTTCTCAAGCCCTCTGCTGACCAGTTAGTGACTGGACCGTTTAGTCACGTCGATGCCATTGAGAGCGCTAGTAAGAAGCATTCTAAGGGCGACTCTGAACTTGATGGAACCATTGGACCGGGAACTTCGGGGCCAAGTATTGCTGGGCCAGGCGGCTAGTTATTGCTTATTAGGTATTAGTCATAAGTTATTAGTCATAAGTTATTAGTTCGCTGTGAAGTCTAGTTCTCGCGAGCAATGCTTTTGCAGATGCCAAGATTGTCCGATTTTTGGCTGAAAATCGGACAATCTTGGATGGTGAATTTTGACGCAAGTACCTAATCTAATTTTGACGCAAGTACCTAATCTACTTTTGACGCCAGCAACTAATTTACTTTTGACGCCTGTAACTAACTTACTTTTGAGGCAGGTAGCTAATTTACAAGCCTGCCAGGCGCCGATTTCGCTAAACTAGTCTAGTCTAAGCTAGTCCAGTCTAATTTAGTCCAGGCTAAATGACTGCTCACTGAATGGCTTGTCCCATGCGCCTAGAGCGTTCTGGCCACCTTTGACTAGGCCTTCTCCAAAGGTGCTAACTAGTTTCATGGCCTGGCCTGGAATACTGACTAAAAGCAAGGGGGCCGAACCGTCTTTGTCCGTGAGTTCGGTTGAGACAGCGTCTGCATATTGGCCGACGCGATTGGCTTCACAGCGCATGATGGCAATGGGGGTGCCTAGCACCAGTGAGGCGCCTACAGCAGCGGTTCTAACCGGCAACATAGCTGTGTCGGTGAGAAACTGATGGGCGTCTGCCGCGCTTTTCTTTTCTTGTTCACCATAGTTGCTTGCTTGTGCTGGAGCCGAAGAAATAGAAAGGGCAATGGCGCCGGTCAGCAATAGAGAGAAAATGCTTTTCATAAGAAGTTCCTTTGAGTGGGGTTGACAGTTAGCTTACGAGGGGCCCAGGAAAATCTAGAGGGGCTCGCAACAGTTCGCGTATTGTTGGCCCTTTTGTCATAAACTGTAGGGGTGTAGATTGAACACTTGAACCTTTGAATGCTTGCTTGATAGCTCCTTAGTTCAGTTGCTCAATACTTTGCAGGTAACGGATGAACTACGACATTATCGGCGACGTGCATGGCTGCCTTGATGAGCTATTAGAGCTCATGGAGAAGCTTGGCTATGACGGCGATGGTGGTCACGGCCGCGGGGAGCGAAAGCTTGTCTTTGTTGGTGATCTTGTTGACCGTGGGCCCTCTAGCGATGGGGTGCTTGAGCTTTTGATGCGCTTGCGTGAGCAAGGGCGAGCTATTGTTCTGCTCGGCAACCACGACGAGAAACTAAAGCGCTACTTGCAGGGCAAGCAGGTGCGAGTGGGTCACATGCTGGCTGGTACCTTGGCGCAGTTGGAACCCCGTGGCAAGGCATTTATGCAGCAGGTCTGTGACTTCCTCTCCGAACTTCCTTATCGCTATGCCGATGAAGATTTGTTAGTTGTGCATGGAGCTGTCTATCCTGGTTCTGCCACCATAGGCTCACTCAGTTTTGCTGAGCAGTCCAAGCGCGATCGCGAGTGGGCGCTGTATGGTCAAGTGGGTGGAACCGATACGATTAGTGGCTATCCCATTCGCTTGCAAGACTGGGCGCGGGGGTATTCCGGCTCGCACAATACAATTGTGCGTGGGCACTCGGTGGTGGCAGAAGTCGAGACTATAGTCTCGCCATCGGGTACGCGCATTTATAACGTTGACACGGGTTGCTCTTTTGGCGGCTATCTGTCAGCCTTACGCTATCCTGAGCATGAAGTTGTGCAAGTTAAGGCTCGCAAAGTCTACTACGAAGGTTCAATCATTTAACTCTAAACTCTCAACACTCAATGCTCAACGCTAAGCGCTCAACCATTAATGCCGTGAATTGATAAAAACTATGGAACGACCAGGACTTAAGTATTTCGATAAAGTGGCTCTCCATGAGGGCTTTGAGCGGCATAGTCAAGGCCGTGTGATTAGCTTTAGCTATGATGAAAAGAATAATTCTATTACTGGAAAAGTGCATGGCAGTCAGCCTAAGCCTTACGTAGTGAGCGTCTTTCTTAAGCCCAGCGGTTTTGATGTTAGTTGGTCGCTCTGCACTTGCGACGAGCGTAAGGCCTGCAAGCACGGCGCAGCTCTAATTTATGCTTTCTTTGATTTCGATAATCAAGAGATTCTTCCTGGTGCCAGTCTTCCCGCTAAGTCTGTTAGCAACCAGGCTGCTTTGCCTGGTGGATTGCATTTTAAAAAGGGCGGAAGTACGCCTGTTGCCCGCACTCAAATTGATAAAGTGAAAGAATCTATTGTTGGCGATAGCGGTTATCTTAAGATAGATCAGGCTGGCAAGGCGCACCTAATACCGGCTCAGGTGGATGTATTGCCATCTACGGCTCGGCCTGTAAGTTTTGGCTCGCTCAATGCGGGATTGGCCAGTTCAGCTATATCTTCTTCTTCTTCTTCTTCGGCCCAGGGCTCGCCGCGCTTGATGCAATCTGAGTCGCAGCCTAAAGATTGGTCGCCCAAGCCATTTCGCGCTGGAGTGATTGATTTGAGCGATCCCAGCAGTGCCAGCTGCTCCGATAGCAATGCTATCTGGAAAATTGACATACACGAAAGCAAAGAATTTTGGTTTGGTGTCAGTCTTGGTATTGAAGTAGAAGGCGAGACAATTGCTCTCTTGCCGGTGCTGCAGCGCGCTTTGTCTAAACTAACTGGTTATAGTGCTAAGCAGATTGAATCTCTTGGTCGCGATGGTAAGTTTTTCGGCCGCCTAGAAGACGGCCGCATTTTGATTTTACCCTTCGTTCGAGTGAAAGCTATTCTGACAAACTTAGTTGAGCTTTTGAGTCGGGAAGTAAATGAAGCTACTGAACTGAGGCTCTCTTTAGTGCAAATCAATGCAGTTACCCAAGACAATAAAGACACTGGGTTGGTTGTAACCGGTTCGCCTTCGCTTACAGATCGCCTGGAGCAAATACGCAAGCTCGCTAGCCTGCCGGTGGTAGAAGCGCCTAAGAATTTCAACGCCGAATTGCGCCCCTATCAACTTGATGGCCTATCTTGGTTGCAAGGCCTTGCTCGAGCGCAGCTATCAGGCATTCTGGCCGATGATATGGGTCTGGGTAAGACCGTGCAGATATTGGCTCACTTGGCTCTGGAGCATGAGAAAGGCCTGCTGAAAAAGCCGGTTCTTGTGGTTTGTCCGACCTCTGTGCTGCATAACTGGCTGGCTGAGACCAAGCGCTTTGCCCCTCAGCTTAATGCGGTTGCCTACCATGGCGGTGAGAGACAAAGTCTTTTGGCTGGCGAACAATTGCAGCCGAGTTTGATAGTCACTACTTATGCCTTGCTCATTCGCGATGCCAAAGAGTTGGCCAGCATTGACTGGCAAGCGGTAATTTTAGATGAAGCCCAGGCTATTAAAAATGCTGGAACGAAAGCAGCTAAGGCCGCTCGCTCACTCAAGGCTGACTATCGCCTTTGTGTTAGTGGCACACCTGTGGAAAATCACCTGGGTGAATTGTGGTCGCTTTTTGAGTTTCTCACCCCAGGAATGCTTGGCGATGTAAAAGCATTTAGCAAGCACTTCCGCACACCGATCGAAAAGCAAAAACGGGCAGATATTAGACAGCTACTGGCTAAGCGCCTCAGTCCCTTTATTTTGCGCCGCATCAAAGAGCAAGTAGCGCGGGATTTGCCCGATAAGACCGTGATAGTGCATGAGCTTGATTTGAGCAGCATGCAGCGGGATTTGTATGAAACTGTGCGTACAGTCAGTGCTCAGAAGGTTTTAGAGGAAATCAATAAAAAAGGTCTGAACCGCGCTCAGTTAGCTATTCTTGATGCCATGCTTAAGTTGCGTCAGGTTTGTTGTGATCCGCGTTTGGTCAAACTTGCTGTATCACAAACACCTTCTATAACTGATTCTGCTAAATTGGAAGCTTTGATTGATCTGCTGGAGCCATTGATTGAAAATGGCCGAAGAATTTTAGTCTTCTCGCAATTCACCAGCATGCTTGATCTGATTGCCCCTGAATTAGAGGCGCGCGAAATTAAGTTTGTACAATTGCGTGGTGATACTACTGATAGGGTCACTCCAGTAAGCCGCTTTCAGGCGGGGGAAGTCAGCGTCTTTCTCATTAGCCTGAAGGCTGGTGGTACTGGCCTTAACTTGACCGCTGCCGATACCGTTGTGCACTATGACCCCTGGTGGAATCCGGCCGTAGAAGATCAGGCCACCGACCGCGCCCACCGCATTGGCCAGACTGAAAAAGTATTTGTCTACAAGTTCATAGCCCGCGGCACCATAGAAGAGCGCATGTTAGAGCTACAAGTGCGCAAGCGTGCTTTGTGCGAGGCTATCTTTGATGCTGAATCTGCTGCCTCGATTAGCTTTAGTGAGGCCGACCTGGAGTTTCTCTTCCAGCCTTTGGGATAGGCATTGTGTGCTTGAGTGTTTGTTTGTTAATTTTTTCAAGACGACCGGTCTAATTCTGGCAAGTCTTTGCTAGCATTGAGCCAATGAATTAAATGGCTGAAGCTGTATGAAATATACGGCCATAAGCTTAATGGAGGAACCGTGCCAACTGATACTAAAACTGTGACCAATGCAATAACTGACGCTCTCAATTGGCGCTATGCCGCTAAGCAATTTGACCCCAGCAAAAAGATTTCAGCCAGTGACTGGCAGGTTCTAGAAGAAGCGTTGCGCCTCACACCTTCTAGCTTTGGTATGCAACCATACAAGTTTGTGGTTGTTACCGATCAGAAAGTCAAAGAAGAATTGGTTGCTGCTTGCTGGAACCAACCGCAGGCCGCTCAGTGCTCGCACTTTGTGGTATTTGCTCGCAACACCGATATCACCGTTGAGACAGTCAATCAATATGTTGAGTTGATTGCTAAGACCAGAAATGTTTCTGTGGAGTCGTTAAAGCCCCTTCATGGCATGATGAGTGGTTTCATTTCCGGCTCTACCCCTGAAAAGTTGGCCGAGTGGGCTGCGCGTCAGACCTATATTGCCTTAGGCAATTTGATGACAGTTGCTGCTACTCTGAATATCGATAACTGCCCAATGGAAGGCATCGTAGCCGCTGATGTTGACCGCATTTTGAAATTGAATGAAAAAGGATGCAGCAGCGTTGTTGCTTGCGCTCTCGGTTACAGAGCCGCTGATGACAAATATGCCGGGCTGGCAAAAGTTCGTTTCTCTAAAGACGATCTGTTCATCAATATCTAATTGGTCCCAGTCTAGTTCATCGCAATTTGGTCACATTGAAGAGAGCATGGAATATTCTGTGCTCTCTTTGCTATTTTGCTGATCAGTGATTGCTATATCGGATGCTCTATCGGTTGCTCCTTTGGTCGGCCTATTGACCGCTTGGTTAGTTTCTATCTGTTTTGGCCGTGGCATAATGACCGCCTATCCCCATGTAGGTAGGAGAGACCGTTGAATCTCAATAAAGTCATTGCGGCAGGAGTTTTTGGTTTGTTTCTGGCTCAAACGCCTTTGCTTGCTGCCCTGGCTTCCGAACGCGAAGCAAACGGCTGGATTTATTCCAATCTAGAGGAGGCTGGGCTCAAATTCACCTATCCAGCTGCTTGGAAGAAAACCATGATTGGCAGTCAGCCTGCCGAGAAAGACAATATCTTGAAAGTTAGCGGACAGTTGACAGGAGCGGCTGAAAGCTGGGCTGAACTTTCGTTGCTAAACTCGCAGGCGGGGATGAGTCCAGGCTTGCTCATTAAAGTTATGGAAGAGACTTATTGGAGCAAGCTTCCTGAATACAAGGGATTACTGGAGAAGCCGATCCGCCTGGCTGGTGCTCAGGCCGCTGTGGAAAAGGAGATAAGCTTCCGCCAGGCAGGAGTGATGTTTAGTCAGCGCTGCTTAGTCTTTCAAATAGGCCCAAAAACTTACAGTCTAATTATGACTTGTCCGCTCAGTGAATATCATGCCGCTGGCACAATTTGGAATACTGCAGTCAATAGCATTGCGGCCAGCTCTCCAGCTGCGGTGGGTTCAACGTCTCCCGGTGCCTCTACGGCGCCAGCAGCAAAGGGGGCGAAGACTGGCAGTAGCAAGGCGACATCAACTGGCTCTGCCCCTCTAGCGTCTTCTTCGAATAAAACTGCCGCCTCCGCCACTGCCGGTAGTGACCACGCCTGGCATACCAAAGACGGTACCTTGGCTTTATCTTTTCCGTCATCTCTTAGTGAAGCCGTTGTGGAAGGTGATGATCATTTGCTAAAGGCTGCTTGCGACAAAGACGGCAGGATGATTGCTTTAGATGTCTATCGCGGCGATGCCGACAATAATTTGAGCCTTGATGACCTGTCAGCTATTTTGGAAGAAAAGCATTTTGCACCTCAGAAGAATTACCACAAAATTGGTGAGGAGCAGCGTGCAATGGGCTCTGGTGGTGTGCTTCCAGGGGTGGTTCGCGAGTCTACTTTTGACACAAACGGTGTCCGGGTGCATCACCTGGCTGGCTACATTATGGTCGATAGAAAGCTCTATGCGATTTGTTTAAGCACTGCCGGCGTTAACTCTAACGAAGCTCATCAAATCTGGAGTCGCGTGGCTTCAAGCGTTACCATCAAGCGCTAGAGAGATTTAGATCAGGTGATAGCTGACTAGCTTGGAAGTGTCTGAATTGAGTAACAATCTTCTACCAACCTATATGTTGAAGCGGCACCCGATAGTGGTTGAGGCTCATTTCGATTTCGTTCTGGTGCTCACCTATGCATTTCCTAAGGAGCTCTTAGAGCCACTGCTGTCGCCGGGTTTGGAGTTGGATACCTACGGCGATTTGGCATTTGTGGCAGTGGCCGTGGTGCAAACTCGTCGCATGAAACCAAAGGGGAGTCCAAGCTTTCTTGGCCAAGACTATTTGCTTATTGGTTACCGCATTTTCGTGCGCTATACGACACTAGAGGGCCGTCATTTGCGCGGCTTGCAAATCTTGCGGTCAGATACAGACAGTCATTCGATGGCGGCGGTGGGCAACTTGCTTACGCACTATCACTTTAATAGTGCGGCTATGAAGTACGCCTATGGCGAGCAGAAATTGACTTTGTCGAGTCAAGCGTTTGATGGTAAAAGCGAGTTGATAGTGACAGCTAGTCTGGATGCTGATGACAATTATTTGCCTGAAGGCAGCCCGTTTACTTCTGTGCGAGATGCTCTTAAGTTTGCCGGGCCGATGCCGTTTACTTTTGACTATGAGCGCGAGACCAATTCTATTGTTCGTGTTGAAGGTGTGCGGCAGAATTGGCAGCCCAAGCCGGTCGCCGTCGATGTTGGTAAGATAACATTTTTCCAGCAGCTGCCTTTTTCGCAGGCTGAACCAGTTCTTTGCAGCTCCTTCTTCCTGCAGAATATCCCCTATTATTGGAAGGCTGGCATAGTGGAGAAGCTTCCGCCGGCTGGCACTCAATGAGGGAAGGCGGGCCGGAAGTCCGAAATGACTTTGATGGCATGCTGCGCGTCGTCCGTTTTAATTGGCCGCTATATGCGGCCGCCACATTGGTTGTGCTTGCGCTATTGCTGTTAGCGACGCAGCCAGTTTTTGCTGGTGTGCAAGCTGTTTTCTTACTTTCATCAATTCTTGTTCTACTCCAAACTCTCTTATCATTGCTCGCTTCTCATTGGGTATACGATCGCTCCGCTCTGCGAGATTGGCGCTTCCTGCTTGACTTGGTTAGCGAGCAACCTCTTTGTATTGTTAATGTTCATTCGGGCTATGACGAAACTAGTGGAGCCTTGCGTCAGCTTTTTGCCAAGGCGGATATTGCCACAGTCGATTTATACCCCGCGCTAGGTCGGCGAGAGCCCTCAATAGTGAGAGCTCGCAAGCTCTATCCGCCAGTAGTAAAAAGTATTTGCGAGACCATTAGTGATTGGCCTGTGGCTGATTCTTCTGTAGATTTCATTCTCATTGCCTTTGCTGCTCACGAAGTGAGAGACCTTGAACAAAGGGAACTACTCTTTCAGCAGGCCCGCCGCGTACTCAAACCATCGGGGCGAATAGTATTGGTTGAGCATGTTCGCGATTTTCCCAATTTCGTGGCGTTTAGTCTTGGTTTCATGCACTTCTTGCCTTTGGCCGAGTGGATTAGGTGTGCCAGCAAGAGTAATCTGAAGATTGCAAAACAGTATAGGATTACGCCACTGGTTGCGGTGCTTGAATTATGTCGTTAGTTTCCCTTCTCAATTTACTTTTGCAAATTGCTGGCGCTGCAATGATTTGCCTTTGTTTAGCGCATTTCTACTTGGCGCAGCTGCTTGATTGGAAGCGCGATCTTAAGAGCCTTAAGCCTATCAATCAGCAGGTGTTTTTCGCCCATACGATGTTTCTTACTATTGGCATGGCTATGCTCGGTTTCGTTTGTATCTTCTATCCCCAGGAGCTAACCAATAAATCTACTCTGGCTGCCATTTCTGCTTTGTGTTTTGCCCTGTGTTGGCTCTCTCGTTTGATCTTTCAGTTTGTCGTTTTTACTTCGACTTTGGTTGAGGATAGTCGTTTAGAAAAAATATTGCGGCTGGCTGGTACACTTTTATGGTTCTTTCTCACCGCCTTGTTTGCCGTGCTGTTTGCTTATCAAATTGGTGTGATATGAATCCTAAGCTGAACTCTAATATGAACTCTAAAATGAATTCTGGGCTGATTTTTGCAATACGTTTGGCACTTGCGGCAGTGTGGTTTTACAATGGCTTGTGGCTAAAAGTTATTGCTCTTGATGCCCACCATCTAGAGATTGTCCGCTCTGTCTCTAGTAGCAGTGGAATGGAGCCGACTTTTATTTTGCGTCTTATTGGTAGTGCTGAAACCTTACTTGGAGTTGGCATTGTTTCTGGTTTGTTCTATCGCTTTGTTTCTTATTTTCAGATATTTATTATTGTACTCATGAATTTAATTGGCTCAATTGGCGGCGGTGGAGCCATTGCCCATCCCTTTGGTTTGATTATTTCGAACTTGCCGACCATTATGTGTGCCCTTGTTGTGGCCACTAATGGCCCTGGAGCTTTTGCTTTGAAACTAGGTGGGTATAAGCCTGAAGCGGCACCAGAGAAGATATGACGATCAATGTGGAGTCATCATCGAAGAAGGAGTTATTTCACGCCCAAGGTAGCCTGATGTTTGGTCAAGTGCGCGAAGATGCCTTAGTTGACCTTTTTCTAGTGAGGCAATTGCAGTCACCAACTCGACTCTTTGTCATAGCGTCCGGCGGCTGTACGGCTCTTTCGCTCTTAACTGTTGATTCATGCACCGTTGACGCTCTTGATATTAGCCAGGCGCAGATTGACCTTGTGGAGCTAAAAGCTGCTCTCTACAAGCATCTTGGTTTAGTTGCGGCAAAGCAGGCTTGTATCTATGATGGCCGCCCCTACCTTAAGCAAGTAAATTCCATGCTTTCGCCTCAAGCTCAAAAGTTCTTTAATGCCAGAAGTGAGTCTTTGAAGAGTGGCTTGAATAATTGCGGTTGGGTCGATCAACGAATGCATCAACTGACTAAATTATTCTATTTGTTTGTGCATAGTTTTGAGGAAACGAAGGCTTTCCTCTGCCTTGATGAGATTGATAAACAGCGAGATTTTTACAGTAAGCGATGGTGCAATTGGCAGTGGAAACTCACTATGAAGGTGGCTTTCAGCCGCTTGTTTCTCAGGCTAGCCCACGGCAATGCCGCCGAGCAGTTGGTGCCGGATGATTTTTCTGCACTAATGGAGGGCCGATTAGTTCGTGCTTTTACCGACTTTCCCAATGCTGCCAATCCTTATTTGTGGCAGGCCTTTTTTGCTCAATACAACAGTTGCGAAGCTGGCTTGCCGCCATATTTGCAGAGTGCAAATGGAGCACTGATTCAAGCTAGCATCGATAGACTCAATTTAGTCTGTGAAGACACTATCGCTTGGTTGGCTAGGCAACCGACTGCGTCTATAGATTATTTTGGCTTGTCGAATATACTAGAGCTGCTTCCGCCAGATTATGCTGTCAGGCTGCGGGCTGAGATTGTTCGCTGTGGGCGGCCTGGAGCTATTGTTTGCGTTCGTTCAATATTCCGTCGGCGCGCGGCAGTGTTTGAGGCTGAAACTAGTGAGGCCGATGGTCGCCGATTGGTATTTGATAGCAGCCTTAGCGACCAGGCAGAGAAAATGGATCGTAGCTTATTTTGCAACTTCTATGAGATTTACCGCTGTGTCTAGAATTATTTCCCATCGTGCCTGCTGGCCCCTTTCGCGATTGTTATTTCTCTCTCCGTTGATCTCTGCCATTGTGTTGCCGCCTTTGGCACTAGCTCAAGGTAATTATCAAAATTGGTATCCCCGCGACATCACTATGCCTGCCGGACACAGTTACCCTTGCGCCCTGACTGCGATGCCGAGCAACCTAGATGGAATTCCTGCCGCTGATAAGGCTTTCATTAATCACGTGTACGCCATGCTTTTGCAGTGTGTTCAAGCGAAAACAATAATGGTTGATACTTTGCGGACTGACAATAGTGGCTTTAGCCAGGCTTACAGCACTTATTATGCCAAGACTACCCAGGCACGCCAGAAGATAATGGCAGAGCCCCTTCCAGCTGGTCTGCAAGGGTTTCGCGATGGTGTGATTAATGCTCTTGATCAGCAGATTCTGTTCTTTGGCAAAGCATCACGAGCGAGAGCTAGCGGCAAAAGCTTTCAGGAAGTGATGACCTATAGCGAGGGGCGCAATGCCTCTAATCTGCTCATTGCTGCCTGGTCTGCCATGACGGCTCGCTACCCGGGTCTCTCTCCGGCTGTTTCCGACAGCGCCTATCACCATCTTTGTGCTCTCGATCTGTTTTGAGATTTGGCGGATACTTGAGTACTCAAGTATTTTCTAAAACAGAGCTAGTTGCCATTGGCAAAGTGCTTGTAGATTTTGTGCCCTGCTATCATTGCTTAGGTGACCACTGAAGTAACTGGAGGCTCGTTAAGGTGCAGGCAGCAGATCTGATTTTGCGTGATCAAGTCAGAGAAAAAGATCTTGAAATCAAAGTGACCTATCCAGACGGTGCTGATACTTATCCAGTCATTGTTTTCTCTCATGGTTTGCTTGGCAGCAAAGATGGCTATCAGCCATTGGTGCGCTATTGGGCTGAAAATGGTTATGTTGTAATTCAACCAACACATTATGATTCTGCTTCTTTTCGTAAGCCTACATTGACCGAACTGCGTGACTTGACGCCATTGTTCGTCGGTTGGGAGAGTCGGCCCGATGACATTATTTTGATTCTCGATCAACTTGCTCATATTGAGACTCTTTTGCCTGATTTTCAAGGCAAGTTTGACCACGGGCGCATTGGCATGGGTGGCCATTCTTTCGGCTCTCATACGGCCATGCTCATCGGTGGCACCCAGCTTTCAGCCAATAGCTTTGGCAATTGCGGCAATGTCGGCAGCATAGCTAATAGCAATGTCTCTGGCGGTGCCAGTGCTAAAAGCAATGCTGGTGGCAAGCAATTTAGAGATGAGCGGCCTTTGGCCTTTCTTCTTCTTTCTCCGCAAGGGAGCGGCCGTGCACTAACTGAAACAGCAGATTTTAATCAGTCAGCCTGGGATGATTTTGAGCGACCAATGATGATTGTCACTGGAACTGAAGACAAGGGTAGGCGACGTCAAGATCATATTTGGCGCTCTGAAGCATTTAAGTATGGGGCTCCTGACGATAAATATCTGATGGTAATTGAGGGTGGTTACCATGGTTTTGGTGGCATCACTGGCACTAAATTTTTTGGCTCAGGTCCAGCTAATGACAGCCATGTAGAATGGGTGCAACTGTCGACTTTGGCCTTTTTTGATCGCTACGTTAAAGGCTTGCTTGAGGCCTCTAAATTTCTTACCGAAGGTGGGCTTGCCAAGGTGAGTGGCGGGGCGGTGCAGGTCTCTTACCGCTAGCTCAGTTGTAGCTGCTTGCCCCTGTATGGCCTTTGACCACTGTATAATTAGCCTGAGCCTTTAATTAGAGTAGATTTTTCTTCTACTGAAAAATTAAAGCTCAACGTAATTGTTTTGACCGTTGGATTCCCTGAGGATTGTACATGCGCTTGTTGCCGGGTGAGCCTTATCCATTAGGAGCTACGTGGGATGGATTAGGAGTAAATTTTGCGATTTTCTCCGAGAATGCCACCAAAGTGGAACTTTGTCTCTTTGATTCGATAGACGCTGAGCGAGAGTCAGAGCGCATACTCTTGCCCGAGTACAATAACAACGTCTGGCATGTATACCTGCCCCATGTACTACCGGGTCAGCTTTATGGTTATCGTGTTTACGGGCCATATAATCCAGAAAAAGGTTTGCGCTTCAACGCTAATAAATTATTGCTCGACCCTTATGCTAAATCGATAGTTCGCCACGTCAAATGGGACGATAGTTTGTTTGGCTACAAGACTGGCGATCCCAGCAAAGATCTAAGCTTCGATACTCGTGATTCGGCTGCCTATGCGCCACTATGTGCGGTGGTCGATCCAGCTTTTTCTTGGGGCAACGATCGGAGGCCGAAGACGCCATGGCACAAGACAATTATTTATGAGGCCCATGTTAAAGGTCTGACTTTTCAGAATCTAGATATTCCTGAGCATTTACGCGGAACCTATGCCGCCCTTGCTTGCGAGCCCGTGATAAAACATTTGAAGAGCCTTGGCATTACAGCCGTTGAGCTGATGCCGGTGCATGTCAAAATCAATGATCGCTTTCTCGTTGACAAAGGTCTTACTAATTATTGGGGTTACAACACCCTGGGTTATTTCGCTCCGGAGTGGCGCTTAGCCTGGAAAGATGGTGCCGTAGATCATGTGCGCGAATTCAAGATGATGGTGCGTGCTTTGCATGCTGCCGGACTAGAAGTAATTCTCGATGTGGTCTATAACCACACTGGTGAAGGAAGTCAACTAGGGCCGACTCTCAATTTCCGTGGTATCGATAACAGTGCCTACTATCGCACTAATGCCGATGACCAGCGCTACTATGTCGATTACACTGGCTGTGGCAATACCCTCAATGTCACTCATCCGCGTGTCATTCAGCTGATTATGGACAGTCTGCGCTACTGGATTGAAGACATGCATGTAGATGGCTTCCGTTTTGATTTGGCCAGCGCCTTGGCTCGTGAACTTTATGCTGTGGATAAACTCTCCTCGTTCTTTGACGTCATTGCTCAAGACCCGATTATTTCGCAGGTTAAGCTCATAGCCGAACCCTGGGACTTAGGCGAGGGTGGCTATCAAGTCGGTAACTTCCCTGTATTGTGGACTGAATGGAACGGCAAATTCCGTGATACTGTTCGCCGATTCTGGAAAGGCGATAGTGGTGTTGCTGGCGAGATGGCGACAAGATTGTCTGGTAGTAGTGATCTCTACGAACATAGTGGCCGCGCGCCGCACGCCAGCATCAACTTTGTTACCTGTCATGATGGCTTTACTCTCAATGATCTTGTTACTTATAACAACAAGCACAATAAAGACAATCTAGAAAATAACAACGATGGTGAGAACCATAACAGCAGCTGGAATTGCGGCGTTGAGGGCTTCACTACCGATGTTGAAGTTAAGGCTTTGCGGGCCCGGCAAAAGCGTAATTTGATGGCTACTTTGATGCTCTCGCTTGGAGTACCAATGATTAGTGGAGGCGATGAGCTCAGTCGTACCCAGCGCGGCAACAATAATGCTTACTGCCAGGATAGCGATATCAGCTGGTACAACTGGAAGTTGAATGAAGAAGAACAAGATTTTCTTGAGTTCGTGCGCAAAGTTACTCACATTCGCAAGACTCAACCAGTCCTTTTGCGGCGCAAGTTTCTTAGTGGAAGGCTAGAAAGCCTTGAGGGAAATAGAGACGTAGCCTGGTTTAATGCTAAGGCCCAAGAACTTACTGCTAAGGAATGGACCAACCAAAGTCTGCAGAGCTTTGGCATGGTGATCGATGGTTTTGGTATTACAGAAGTTGATGAATTGGGTGATCCAATTGTTGGCAATACATTGTTTATGCTACTCAATGCCTCGGCTCACGACATAACCTATCTTATGCCTGCCCACTATGATTCCTTCTGCACCCCAGCGAGAACGGCTCAGAGTAAGGAATGCAAAGAAGGACGTTGGAGTCTCTTGTTAGATACTTTTGATCAATCGCGCGATCATCAGCGCTTTGATTTTGGCTCGAAGTTCGTATTGCATTCGCGTAGTTTAGTGTTATTCGAATTATTGCAGAGTGAATTAGAAGGCTAGTTCTACCGCAAATCTACCGAAAAATTATTAGCGAGCACGATCGTAGCGCAGGCCCTTCTCTTTGCGTATTTGTTTCTGCTCGAACATTTTGGCGTCGCCCCGGCCTTTAAAGGCAGCAAGGCCTTCATTGGGATTTAACTGTACAACCCCAGCGCTGACGCCAACTACAAGCTCGCCGGGAACTGGTGGCTCAGTGGGTTGCAGTGGCCTGATGCCCGATTGGTCTAGGATCGGCCTTGGTACAACAGGAACATTTTTTAGCATTCCTTGGGCGTCGACAACAAGATTCAATTGGCTATTGGGTGCAGGGTTGTCGTTGGCAGCATGCATGCCGGGGGTTGAATGAAATAGCTCCCTGAGCCATTGTTTGGCAGCTCGTTGCACTTCGAATACTTGGTCTATCTGGGCCTGGCTGGCAAACTTTTTCTCCACTAAAATTTGGCCTATTAGCTGGCGATTTTCGGGTGTCTGCTGTGATTGAATGCGCATTGCTTCTTGAATTTGCTCTTCCTTCACACCGCCGTGGAGTTTGAGAAGCTGACCAATTTGTGGCAAGAAGCGATAAGAGGTTTTCTCTCCCAGAGCAGCGATGTCGTTGTCATTGTATACATCTAGCTTTCTGCCGCTGGTAACCTGTCCTGGTTTGAGACCAGTGCGTTCTTGCAGGCGCGCGACTTCGGCGCTGATGTTGGCGGCATCGATTTTCTCACCGGTTATGTTAGAGCGAGCCTTGAGTAAAGTTTCGGCTAGGTCTTCGATGGTTTGGCCTTCTTTGCCAATGACCGAGCGTGGCATGGTTTTTAATTTGGTTACTTCGGCTGGGTAGTTCGCGCTCAACTGCATGGTTGTTGGGGCTTCTTTGGCTACGCCAATGCGCATCTTCTGCTCAAATGTCTGAGCTAGTTCTGTGGCATGGGGCAAGTCGGTTTTGGGCATGACGATCATAAATTCGTCGCCACCTTCACGTACATGAATGTCTGTGCCACGCTTGAAGTGGCCTTTGATCATTTCTGATGCTTTCTTCAAGACTGCATCACCAACGTTGTGGCCAAAATTGTCATTAGCAGCTTTGAAATTATCCAGGTCAAGATAGGTCATTGACAGCGGCTCTTTTTCACGGCTGCTACGAGCAACTTCTGTGCGCAAGGCTTCTTGTCCGCCAGTTTTATTTTTCAGCCCGGTGAGGCCGTCGACAAGAGCGAATTCTTTGGCTCTTTCAGAATAACCCTTGGGGTGAACCTCGATTGGTCCTATGGAAAAATAGGGCTTACCCTCACTGACACGGGCTTGTAAGCGGCTAGTAATAGCTTCTTTGCCTGCTGCTGTACCGTAGCCGAGGGTGCCGAACATTGCCCCGAAAGTGGCATAGGAGGCGGCGTCTTTTGCCACTTCGTTATAGTTCAGTGGTCTTCCGTTTAGGGCCGCTGTCAGGCTGGAATGGCCGACGCCACCGACTGCGCCTGAAATGGTGGCGGTGCCAACGGTACTGAGGTAGCCAGTTCGGGCGAACATTGGTATGGCTTTTAGTCCCATCGCCGCACCATCCATGGTGGCGAAGGTGCCGACACCGATTGCCATATTCCGTAGTTTATTAACGCCAAAATCTTTGTCAGCAATCGGTACTGTAGCTTCATAGATTGCGCCGCTGGCGGCTGATTCAATAATCGGTACTGTAGTTGCTCTGTCGAAGGCGAGGGCTCGAGATACACCTACTCCCTTGGCTATGATAGCGAAGTCGAGCACGCTGCCAGCGATGGTGCCGGCTTTGGTCCAGGTATTGTCGTGGGTGGGTTTGCTAATTAAATCAGGGGCGTCAGGCTTAAAAGAAGTGGTATGTCTTATTACCTGGGCAACTCCAGCTAGTGGTTGCTCCACTGCTGAATAGGCAGCTGCATGCAAAGCATCACCTACTCCTGACACTAAAGCGTTGTCGCTCTGACTTTTGGTCTGATCGCTTGTACTTTGTTTGTCGCTGGAATGGGCGTTGATTGGCATGACATGTTTCCCTGGTCTAATACTTTGTACCCAAAGTGCCACAGACCTAGTCGCCAGCCAGAAAGTCGGCCTTTAGCCTTGAACTACTTCTCGTTCAAGATACTGTCGAGCTCGGCAGTTAGCGTGTTTTTCAGGTCGCCACCAAAGCCCACATGGACGACCTTGACAATGCCGTCTTTGCCGATAATTACCGATTGTGGGATGCCTTCAACTTTATAGGCTTCAGCTACTTTGCCGTCTTTATCTAGAGCGACATTGATGCTCAGGCCTTGCGAGCGCAGAAACGCTTCGATTTTGCCTGGCTCTTCGCGCAGGTCTACGGCGTAGAATTTGACGCCTTTAGATTCATAGGCCTTGGTTACTTCAGCCAAAATTGGCAGAGCCTGGCGGCAAGGTGGACACCAGGTAGCCCAGAAATCTAGGACAACTACATTTTTGCCTTTGAGGTCTGCCAGGTTGAACTTGCCACCATCTAGGGTATTGAGCGCAATGGCGGGTGCCTCTTTTTTCAGCAGGGCGTGCTCCTCTGCTTCTGCTGCAGCTGAGTGACCCGAGCGTGCGGCTTGCTTGCTTTCGTCAAAAAAGGTAGTAATTTCTTTAGCGGCAGGCGGTGCTACGAATTTAAATTCGCTAGCTGCTATCTTTGCATCGGAGAGTTGAGTGTAGTCAAAAACAATTGAAATGCTTTGGTCGCCAAGCATTTTGCCTAGAGCCGGTGAAATTCGTCTGAGCCAAGGGGTTTTGCCGCTCTCTATCCACATGTCCCAGCCCATTTTGGGCGCATCAACCTTGATGTGATCGCATTCAACTCCGTCAACTGTTTCTTTGCCAATCAGGCTGCCGCCGGTGATGCCGTAGACTTTTTGCATAAACTGATATGGATCTTCGGCAAGCAAGCATTCAAGGGCATTGAGGCCGCCAAAGTTGAATCCAGTGGCATAAAAGAATTCGCGGTCGCGGAATGAATCAAAGAATTTGCTTGTGGCTTTACCCTTGATGTAGCCAAGGCGCGGGTTGTAGAGATAGCGATTGTCTCCATCCATGCGTACTTCACTGCCGTTGTAACGGTCACGATCGTTGCTGTCCATGGTTATAGACAGTTTATTGGGCCGTTGCACAAAAATTTTGAAAGTTGTATTGCGTTCGTCCTTTTCTGATCCTTGGCGCACGCTCATTTTGTACTTCAGTACAGTTTTGAACGATTTCAGGCCGGCATAGTAATCTGACATGCCTTTGAGCAATTGGTCGACTTTTGGGTCGATTTTCACATCGCCCTGAGAATCGCCTTTTGCTTCGCTTTTTACCTCGGCTTTTGCAGCTGAGCTGCCAGCTTCTTTATCTTTGCTATCGCCTTCAGCGAAGGCTGGGCAAAAGCTTAGGAGAATTGAAAAACTGAGAAAAAGGGAACGAAAGGCAGTGGCCGAGACTTTTAATTGCATTGTTAGCTCAATTCTGGGAACTAGGTAATTGTAGCCCAATAACGATTGACAGTTTTTGCTTTGGGCTATGATAGTAGCCATTTGCGCTTGTCAGTAATGAGAGTACCCAACCATTTCATCTGGTGAAAACGAACAGTCTCCTCCAGCTCCAGCCGGGGCTTATGGCAGACCAATACCCAAGGGAGCCGAGTTTGCCGCGGGCACTCTGGTGGGTGGTTCGTATGAGATTGTTGATTATCTTGGTCGGGGCGCCATGGGGTTTGTTTACCGTGCCAGGCACAACATTCTTGGTCGCGAATATGCCCTAAAAACTCTTGGCGCTGATCAGGTTTCTGATACATCCTGGCGTCGCTTCCAGATTGAAGCTCAGGCGATCGCCAAAATGTCTCACCCTAACGTGGTTGGCATTCACAATTTTGCCTTGCATCACAGTGAAGGCAAGGCTGATATCCCCTTTTATGTGATGGATTTACTCGAAGGCAGCAATCTTGGCGAGAAGCTGCGTGACAATGGCACTCCGCCCTTGGCGATTGTGTTGGCAATTTTTCAGCAGGCCGCCTCTGGCCTTGGCTATGCCCATTCTAAGGGCATGATTCACCGGGACGTTAAGCCGGGAAACATTGTTTTGCTCAATCGCCCAGACGCTGTGGGCGCTACGGTAAAAATTGTAGATTTCGGCATTGCTAAGCTCACCGATTCTCAGTACGGCGCGCAGAAGCTGACGACGGCTGGAGAAGTATTCGGTAGCCCCTTATACATGAGCCCAGAGCAGAGTATGGCGCAGACTTTAGATGCGCGTACTGACATATATTCGCTGGGAGTGGCGCTATTTGAGTCATTGGTCGGGGACCCACCGTTTATTGCTAACTCGGCCGTTGAAGTAATGATGATGCATCAAGGGGCGCCTATTCCCATAATTAATGATGTTTCTGAAGTCAGCTACCCGCCTGAAGTGCAGCAAGTGGTTGAAAAAATGATGGCTAAAATGCCTGAAGATCGCTACCAGACCATGGAGCAGGTGGCTTCAGATTTGGCTGCCATCGCTCGAGGTCAGGAGCCTACTCTAGGCGCGGCGAGGCTTTCTGATACGGCAAGATTGCAGCATCGCTCTGACAGCGCTGACCATGCCGCTGGCGATTCTGCTAGCTCTAATTCGGCGGCTCGCTTTGGTGAGGACACTTTTAGTGGTCCGCTTTTTTCCACTTCTCAATCTATTGCCGATAACTCTTCAAGTGATCCAGAGTTAGATGAGGAGCCGGAGGAGAAGTCGGCTAGAACCATTAAATCATTGTCGGTGGTTCTAGTGGCTGTAACAGTAGTTGTCTCGATTGCTTTGTTTTTTGTTTTTCGACAACCTGATTGGGTCGTTAAAACTAGTGCTAGTGCGGCTAAGCGTGCAAATCGGTCGATCACTGCTTCAGGTTTTTCTGTGGGCGGCCAAACCTCGGCGAGTGGAATAGATGGAGCGAATACTGCCAGTACGGGGAACCTATCAAATCTGCCCAGCTCTCAGTCAACAGACGACGGAAATGCCGACGGTGATATTGATCTTGGAAAGATTGATGAAACGGCTGGGATGGGTGTCTTCAAAAAAGGCGGCACTGATTATAGTGGTTATGAGGATAGTGGCACTAAAAATAAGAAGAGCAAAAATAGTAAGCGTTCTGAACTTGCGAAGAAATTTGGAGGCCAACAGAAGCCTCCTTCCGGTTCGCAGAACGAAACCTTCAAATACTCAAAAGTATTAGAAGTTAAGGGCTTCAAGATTCGTCGTTTCCAGTTTCCTGAAGATATAACTATTGGTCGCTTTGAGGTTGATAAGGTTAATAAACCAGAGCTCGGCCAAGAAGCCCATGGCACAATTGACCTTAACCCCAGGTACAACTATAGCTTCACACCATATCGTTGCGTTGAGGATTTTCCTCAGTACATGAAACGTTTTCGTTCTGGTGATATTACTTCGGTAATTCTCATTGAGGACCTTTGCCGAGACAAAGTATTAGAGGCCGTATCTTACATTCCTGACGTCACTTCGTTGCAAGTTGTTGGTAACGACGGATTTACCGACTCTTCTGTGGCTAATTCTCTACGGCGATGCAAGTCACTTCGCAAGTTCTATGCCAGTGAAATTGGTGTTAGTGGTGCTGCCCTGGCTGAGGCTAATTGCTGGCAGAAGATTGAATCGCTATGGTTGACTAAAGTTTATGGCTTGCAGCCGCTTTTGAAAGTCTTGAAAAATTCCCATGAATTAAAGGGTTTGACCCTAGGCGATTCCAATTTAACTAGTCGTGATATCGAGATTGTTTCGACCATCTCTAGCATCCGCGGTCTCGATCTTAGTCAAAATAAAATCACGGCTAAAGATCTTAGAACTTTGTCTAAGATGCCAAATATAGAGTACCTAAACCTACAGATGTGCGGACTTGACCATAAGGCTTTGCTAGAGTTGAAGCGCTTTTCAAAATTACGTGAAGTAGATGCTTTTGTTCCAGGTCCAAATCAGAAAGCTGAGACCGCTCTATTGAGCAGGGAACTGCAAAATGTACTAGTACATTGACTCAAGGCTACTAATTCCACTTTTGTTATTCGGTATGACTATGTCCTCACTCTGTAAAACCTGCGGTAAGCCACCTCTAGCCAATCGGGCTGGTTCGGTTACGTCATACTTTTTTCAACACAACTATTGCCAGTGTGAAAGCGAAAAAAATTCAGATGAGCAAAGACGCTTCTCCAAAGTTTCTACTGCCAAGGGTGATGATCAAGTTTGTGCTAATTGCGGCAAGAGTAGACCATCAAATCGGCGTGCCGGCTCATTTACGGCCTTTCTCTTTAAAGAGCTGCGTTGCAATTGTGCTGGGGTCGCTTCTAGGGTAGCTGATAGTCGGGGCGGAGCTTTTGGTGCTGGTTCATCTGGGCCCGCGAGAGTGCGTTCGCGCACTGCTGCACGTATCGCTCAGCGCAAGAACTTTACCGAGAGTCTGAGGAAGTCTAAAGCCGGTGAGAATTTTAAAGTCGGAATGGCTTTCCAACCCGGTGCAGTTATTGGTGGAGCATTTCGTATTGAATCAGTGATTGGCCAAGGTGGCATGGGTGTTGTTTATCTGGCCGAGCAAGTGTCATTGAGAAAACAGGTGGCCTTGAAGATTCTTGCTCCAGAATTGGTCAATGAGCAAAGCTGGTTGCGCTTTAAGGCCGAGGCCAAGACTCTGTCTGTACTCAATCATAGTTCGCTGGTAAAGGTCTACGATTTAGGCGTTCATGAGAACATGATTCCCTATTATTCGATGGATTTTTTGCAAGGGCGGAGCCTAGAAGAAATACTGGATAATGATGGACCCTTGCCCTTCAGGCAAGCCCTACCTATCTTTATTGAAGTGCTTGATGGGCTTGCTTACGCCCATCGCAACGGTATTGTTCACCGCGATCTTAAACCCGGAAATATAATGCTGTGCACTGTCGATGGTGCCAGGTCGATCAAGATTCTAGATTTCGGTATTTCTAAACTAATTGGTCCTAATGCAGCTAGTTCGCAGAGTTTAACGACGGTTGGCGAAATATTTGGTAGCCCGTTTTACATGAGCCCCGAGCAGTGTTCTGGTAGTGCTGTTGACGCTCGCTCAGATGTCTATTCTCTTGGTTGCACTTTAATTGAGGTGCTGACTGGCTTTGTGCCATTTGAAGGTAAAGAATTTATTGAAACTGTGATGATGCATCAAGACGAGGCACCACCATTTTTGGCTGATTTGGAGCCTAGCTTAAAGTATCCACCTGCCCTTGATCGAGTCTTGGCCAAGTGTTTAGCCAAGCGACCACAAGATCGCTATCAATCTGCCAAAGAGATGGCATTAGACCTTGGGCGCGTGCTTGAGGGCAAAGAGGTTATGGCACCGGAGCTGGCATCTTCGCCGCAGGATAGGTCGGCTCATTCTGCGAAATCTAGCGATAGAACATTTCAATTGTCTCTGCCACTCATTCTCGTTGCCGCTGGATTAGTAGTTTTAGTCGTTGGCAGTGCTTACTTTCTCTTGCGGCCGACTTCTACCGCTTACCATTCTCAATCGCTAGTTAGTGCTGCCGACAAAGAAATTTCTACTAACGGGATTGACACGAATGCCGCTGCTGCCAATAGCGACACTGATCTTGGAAAGATTGACCCTGATGTTGGCATCCAAGTATTTAAAAAAGATAGTAGAAGCGGTTCTGAGGTCGAATCTCCGCTAGGCAAGCCCCCTAGTAGCTCAGACTATGCGGTTCTACGCAAGGTTGCTACAGCTAGTCGCAACGGTGAACGAACGGCGAGTAACACTCTATTTGAAGTAATGCCAGATTTAGAAGGCACTTCGGTGGAACCTAAGGGATCTGAGAAGGATACGTTCAAGTATTCGACTATAGTTGTCGAGAATGGCCATCGCCTGCGTCGCTTCAATTTTCCCTCTGATATTTCTATTGGCATTGTGAGTGACGGAAAAAATTCGGAGCGCAAGGCTGCACAAGGCTTAGTCGATTTTCCTGCTGACGCACCGATTAGGTTTGCTACGGCTGGAATTGTGAGGCGCTATCCGCAGTATATGAGACGGTTTCGCCCGGATGATATAAATCATCTCACGTACTCGTATTTCGCTGGCACGGATCAAGTGCTATCTGCTGCAGGGAATCTTTCCGGCGTTACAGATTTGGCATTGCCTGGTGCAAGTGAATTAACCGAGAATGGCTTTCAGGCCGTTGCGAACTTTAAGCACTTAGCTAGGTTCTCTCTTTCATCTAGCGATTTAACTGGTGCTGCTATTGCTCGTGCTAATTGCTGGCAGAATCTAACGCATCTGACATGGCGTGACGCCAAGGAACCAGGTGCTTTCCTTAAAAAGCTGCAGCAGAGTAGTTCCTTGGTTTACCTCGACTTATCCGGAAACAAACTTAGTCAAGCTGACTTCGAACTTATCTCTAAATTGACTGGTCTGGAGTACTTGAGTCTGGCCAACACTAAGGTTACTCTTGAAGCTCTTGAGGCCGTTGCCACCCTGCCAAATTTGACTGGCCTGGACCTGACCAATTCGGGTCTAGGTGTTAAAGCTATTCCTGTCTTGCAGAAGATGAAAAACCTGAAACGGTTGGCAATTTTGCATGCGAGCTCATCGCCGCAGCTAAGAACAAAGTTGATTAACCAACTGCCTCACGTTAAAATCTATGGCTGGTCAGAATCGATGCGGGTACCCTAGATGACTGACAAGCTCTGCAAAACTTGCGGCAAAGCACCCCTGGCTAATCGTGCCGGTTCAGTCACCTCGTATTTCTTTCAGCACAACTATTGTCAATGCAATAGTGCTAGGCCTGCGGACCGTGGTCAAAATGAGGTCTGTATCAGTTGTGGTAAGTCTCGGCCTCTCAGTCGTCGGGCTGGGTCTTTCACGTCTTTTCTCTTCAAGGAACTTCGCTGTCAGTGTGCCGGGCCCGTCGCGACTAAAAAGCGTTCCGGTGCTTCATTCCATCGCTCGGCCACTGCCCAGCGGTTGACTCAGCGAAAGCAATTTACTCAGTCGCGAGTGAGCGGCACCGGGCCATCTGGCCATTCCAGTGCTCAAAAGATTTTGCCAGCTAACAGTATTATTGGTGGCGCCTTTAGGGTAATTAGCATGATTGGCCAGGGCGGCATGGGAGTTGTCTATCTGGTTGAACAACTATCGTTAAAAAAACAACTGGCTTTGAAAGTGCTTTCACCAGAGTTTGTTAACGAGCAGAGTTGGTTGCGCTTTCAGGCCGAGGCTAAGACTTTAGCCTCGCTCAATCATGCCACCCTGGTGAAAGTATACGATCTGGGCATTCATGACCGAGCGTTGCCGTTCTATTCGATGGATTATTTGCAGGGGCAGAATTTAGAAGAAATTTTAATTGATGATGGTCCTCTTCCACTCAATCAAGCATTGCCTATATTCATCGAAGTATTGAGCGGCTTGGCTTATGCTCACCGCAATGGCATTATCCATCGCGATCTTAAGCCTAGTAATATAATGCTAAGCACCGCAGGCAGTGCTAAGCAAGTGAAAATTTTAGATTTTGGTATTTCGAAATTAGTGCTTCCTGGTGGCAGTCTAGCTCAGTCGTTGACTTCTACCGGTGAGGTATTCGGTAGCCCCTATTATATGAGCCCCGAGCAATGTGTTGGCGATGTGGTTGATGCCCGTTCTGATATTTATTCTATTGGTTGTTCTTTGTTTGAAGTCTTGACTGGATTTGTACCCTTTGAGGGGCGCAGTTCTGTTGAGACGGTTGCCATGCATCAAGATAGAGATGCGCCGAGGCTTTCAGAGGTTTCTTCTGCCAACGAGTTTCCTCCGTCAGTAGAGCTTGTGTTATCTAAGTGTTTAGCAAAGTTGCCGCAAGATCGCTACCAGACAGCTAAAGAGTTGTCTTTAGACCTGGAACGTATTCTTGATGGCAAAGACGTGCTTGCCTACAACCGCGTCTTTCCTTCGGCCGAGATGCGCGAAGAAGATTCAACTGAGCCATTTCCCTTTCGCTTAGTCATAGTAGTGACTTTGCTCTTACTGGCTTGCCTGATTGCGGCCTATTTTTTCTTTGCGGCCCAGTCACCGCAGTTAAGTGCGGTGAAGAATACAGCTGTAGCCAAGCCGAATGAGCAGGTCTCGTCTTCCAGTGTAGCTTTGCGGGATCCTGGGCCGTATGTCCCTGAAGATTCACTGGGCTCTTTTTCTACGGTAAGTCCGTCTGCACAAAAGACGGAAGCATTGGCAGATAAAAGCGCTGCTGAAGATAGTGGTTATGATTCCTTTGTTAATATGGTGGGCGACGCCGATCACAGTATGGGCGCGTACTCTGGCGAGCAAGCAGCTCCGACGGGCTCGCAATTAGAGACTGAAAAATACTCGACTAAAGTTGTGGTCAACGGTGTGCCGATGATTTCATTCAAGTTTCCCACGGATGTGGTCATCGGCAAAATCTACACAGTTAGAAATGACCCTGGATTTGACGCTAAAGGAACTATCGTTTGCCGGCAAGGTGCTGCACTGACATTTATGCCATCGCGAATTGTTGGTAAGTATCCGCAGTATGTGCAGCGCTTTCGCTCTGATGATTTGCAAGGAGTGTTGCTATACAGCAGCGGTGGTGACGACAGTGTATTGAAGGCGCTCACCTGTCTTCCTGATATCCCGGCGCTTTCTGTCATGGCTAATAGCGAGCTTACACCCGCGTCGCTAGCATCTTTCAATAAATTCCGTAATCTTAGAACGT
>Ga0075444_10000188_pt1 | contig 35548 bp, 35 predicted proteins | sample CoawatmetaG01DNA_FD_76836 | JGI IMG/M metagenome (GOLD analysis project Ga0075444, IMG submission 76836) | Marine microbial communities from the West Antarctic Peninsula - Coastal water metaG017-DNA | ecosystem: Environmental > Aquatic > Marine > Coastal | place: Atlantic Ocean: West Antarctic... | reverse complement strand
TGAAATGCTTTCTTCTGTTGTTAGTGTTAAAAAAATTGATTCAGAGCATCCATTCAGAATGAAAAGAATGATAGATAATAATGTATTGATTAACTTTATTGATCAAGGCTTTGAAGATATGAGGCCTAGACAGCAATTGCCACCTGTCTTTATAAGAAATGGATCTATTTATCTTACCCCTTCTGAAGAAATAAGATCTAATAAGACTTTAGTAACTAACAGAACTTTTGGTTTTATAATGGATGTTAAGCATTCTGTAAATATAGATAATATAGAGGATTTTCTTATTGCCAAGTACTACTTGGAGGCTGAAGCCGGAATCGAACCGGCGTGAACGGCTTTGCAGGCCGCTGCATAACCACTCTGCCATCCAGCCAGGTTATGGCAAGTATTGTATAGCTAATATTCTCAATATACACATAAAATTTATATTGCTTATATAATTGTGGACAAATGCTTAATATAAAATACTTTAAATATAGAGAAATATCAGATAGTGAGCCTGATTACTCTAATTTAAGCATTTCTATAAAAATGACAAGGTTAATTATTAGATTAATAATTAACCTATTTAGCTTCAAAAATACTATAAAAATAATGAAAGCTATTATATTTGTATTTAAGAATACTCCATTTTTTAATACTCAGAATTGTCAGTACCTAATTAATATCAATTTATATAAGATAAAGTTTTTATCCCATCTTTCTCAAAATAACTTTATAGAATCACTAAGCACTAAAATTGAATGGTCTAATTACGTATTGAATAATTCTTCATGCAATTCCTCTTCTAGTAACGCAGAAGCTTTTATAGAATTGATCAATAATAATATATGCATTGATCATGCAGGGTCCTTACTCCAAGCATTTTCTGATGATAGGGATGAAGAAATGTTTAATGTACCCATGATGGTAATTGAAGGCCCTACAGCTAATGAAATGGATATCAAAGAAGATGTGCAAAGAATGTCTACTCTAGTTCATTTGAAGCCATTCACCTCAGATCTAAGCAGCTATAAATATAAAATACTCTATCTAAACTCTTTTTTTTATAAAAATAAAGTTGAAAATGATCTAAAATATCAATCAGAACTTCTGAAGTGTTATGACAAAATATATGTGTCATGCAGCATATCTAAATTACCAAACTTTTTTACTAGATTGCCTAGAGCAGCTGAGGGAAATATATCAAGCCCTATGGCTCTTGGCAGAGTAATTCAGCATTTAACAACTAAAATAAGCCCATCAATAGAAGTAAAATTTATAGTGAATGGATTTGATCTATATCTTTCGAAAGATCCATACTCAAGATCAAGCTACATTAAGCTCACTAGAAATGTCGAGGCCCTTATTGAAGAAAGAGAATTATGCCTTTCTTTAGCTGAACATGATTTATTTTATAATTTTATGTATCTTAGATTTCTTAGCTCAAAGATATCTATAATTAATAGCCCTAGTTTTAGCAAAATTATGAATATGAAAATGAGTGAGTATTTAGAAGAATTAGCATCTTCAAGAAACTTTAAATCTTTAATTAAATGAAATATTTAGAACATAAAAAAGTTTTTGAAGCTTTGCTTGAAGAGCTTGAAAGTATTTATTCTGATTATAAAAATAAAGATAGAATTATTCTTCTTTTAAGTTACTGGCTTTACATTATTTATTTGACTTATATAACTTATGGTCACAAGGGCTTGGAAGAATTCTTGAAAAGCAAAGAAACCAATCCCCTAAGATTCTCCTTTTCTTACGAATTTAATATTCCAAATGAAAATAAATTAAAAAAAGTGTCATCTGGTATATTTTCACTATTATTATTTAAAATACTTAGATCGATAGTCTTATTTAATAAAGTATTATATCTGAGTGGTGGATACCCAACAAAAAACTTAACAGAGAAAATTTATAATGTTCTATCAAACAAATTAGTTGATAACTTGCCACAGAATATAAATGTTAATAAGCAATCTAAAATAAATGATCTTGTTTTAAAATATACCAAAAAATTGAATCTAGAATGTGATAAGGATTTATTATTTAATAATATTCCAAGTATTTTCTTTTCAAATCAATATAATTTTAGTCTTAAAGAGACATTACATGTAAAAGGTTCAGCAGCAGCTTTTTTTGAATTTAGTGGCTCTGAAAATATTTTATTAACTGATTCAGAATTATTTATAAGCGGCTACCAGCATGGTGGTGGATACTTTATGTATAAAGATCCACAAGACAACTTATTTGATTATTTTGAAATAAAAATGTGCAATAACTTTTATAGCTGGGGTCTTTCAGAGCGCACTTATCATCAAGCAAGATTTAAAAAACTTGATGATTCTGATAACAATAAAAACGAAAGAAATATTTATTGGTTAGAAGGAGGCGGCCAACCCTCTGTTTATAAATTTTTTACGCCTTTTAATTATTCTATTACTCACAATGCTGCTAACAAATTATATATTCATGAAGAATTACTAAAAACTAAACATTTAATTAAAAATATAACTCATCCACTAAGACCTGATCCTGTTTACAAAAAAATTAGGTTTGATATTGCAGATACTGCTCGAGCCGAGGACATTATAAAAGTGTCTGATGTAGTTATTTTTGATCAATGTGACTCCACAATGGCTCATTTTTGTATCGAAAATAATATCCCATATTTTATCGTAATTGATAGATCGGATTTAGCTATGTTTTCAGACGAAATGAATGAATGGGTAGACTGCCTGTATTCAGCCGAACGATTATTTTTTAATGATGAAAAGGGTAAATTGTATGCACAAATTATAAATATAAATAATGAAACCAATTTTTATGATGAGAGGCTTGCAAACTTTCATAAAAAATTCTTATAATTTTTTTTTACATATTAACTAGAAGTATTTTTTACACATTAGGCTTGAATATAGTGTTGAAGATTATGATAGAATACTGAAAATCTCATATTATTATTACCATGGAAAATTTAAATAGATTAAATATTGGCTGTAGCGATTACCCAACTAGCGGATGGACTAATTATGACATCTCAGTTGGATTAACAATGGCTAAGCTTGGGCCAATACCAAATCTTTTAAATAAGTTAAAAATAATTAGCGATAGACAGTTAATTGTTGTAAATTCATACAAAACTAACTCTGTAAAAAGAGCGAATGTTGTCAAGAAAATACCAGAAAAAGATAATTCAGTTGATCTTATTTATTCATCCCACATGTTGGAACATCTGGATAGAGAAGATGCAAAGGTGTGTATTAGAGAGTGCTTAAGATCTCTTAAACCAGGAGGCATTTTTAGACTATGCATTCCTGATTTAAGATCTAAAGCTGAAGAATATATCAGAACAGGAGACGCTGATGCTTTTGTGTATGAGACATACTTAACTATACCTAAGCCAAAGAATATACTCGAAAAGCTTTACTTATTTTATACTGGACCAAGACATCATTCGTGGATGTATGATAGCCAATCATTATCTAAAGTTCTTTTGGAATGCGGATTTTCAAATGTTTCAACCCTTGAAGCTGGAGAAACAACAATCCCAAGTGACAGGGTTGGTGAACTTGATTTATCGCAGAGAGCCGATGACTCATTTTACCTAGAGGCAATAAAATAAGTATTTCATATTTTAGGTTATAATTTTTTTATGCAAGATAATAGTATGCAAGATGCCAGTCAAATAGATATTATTTATGTATTTTTACTTTTTTGGGTTAATAAAACTTTTATACTTCTTTTTACATCTATTTTCGGTATTCTTTCAATCTATTACGCTTTATCTATAGATCCAACATATGAATCATCTATGTTGCTCAAGTCAAAAGACGATCAAGGTCCAAATGTTTCCTCTTCCCTGGGTGCAATAGGAATGCTTGCTCCCTCATCAATGCTGGGCATGCAAGACAATAGAACAGATGAGGCTATTGCAACCTTTGCCTCAAAAGATTTTTTTAAAACCTTGTTCGTAGATGAGCAATTTTTAAAGGATCTCTTAGCATATAAAAAATACAATGGATCGGATTTATATGACGAAGAAATTTATGATTCACAGAAGGGTAAGTGGGCTGAAGAGCCAATTTTTACTAGGTCTCATAGGATTTTTCTTAGCCATCTAACAGTTCAAAAAGAAAAACTTACTGGGCATGTTAAATTTGCTATTCAACATGAATCTCCTTTTATAGCAGCAGCATGGACTGAAAAAATATTAGATAACCTCAACGCATATTTAAGAAATATGGATATCAAAGAATCCGAGGCATCAATTAATTATTTAACTAAGATGATTAATCAAGCAAAAAATGGTGAACTAAAAAAAGTTTTTGCTGGTATGACAGAAACATATGTTCAAAAGCTTATGCTTGCAGAAATATCGGATGATTATATTTTTAAAGTAATTGATTCAGGTTACGCATCAGACATGAGGTCCAAGCCTAACAGAGCTTTTATCTGCATTTTCATAACAGGCATTGCTGGAATATTCTCTTTGTTATTAATATTTTTTATTGATCTCCTTGGCAAGAAAATTCTATTTAATAGGTCATTAAGATTTATTTCTTTTCAATCAAAATAAATACTATCTAAAAAATGAAAATTCTAGTTACAGGTTCTAATGGTCAGTTAGGAACGGAAATTAAATATGCTTCACAGTTTTTTGCGGAGCATGAGTTTTTTTTTGCTGATAAATCAGATTTAGATATTTCATCTAATGACTCGCTAATAAATTTTTTCTCTAATAATTTTTTTGCCACCATTATTAATTGTGCTGCTTACACGAACGTTGATGGAGCTGAGGACAATCAAGATGATGCTAATAAAACCAATGGTTTTGGCGTAAATAACCTATGCAAGACTCTTGAGAGCCTTTCCCCAACCTCTCAAATAATTCATATTAGTACTGATTTTGTTTATGAAGGTAATTTAAATAGACCCATAACAGAAGACTGCAAAACAAATCCTAAAAGTCATTATGGTGTAAGTAAATTATCGGGTGAAGTTTTTCTCCAGGCATCTAAGATACCCTCTATTATAATTAGGACAAGCTGGCTTTATTCAAGCAATGGCAATAATTTTTTTAATACAATGAAAAGAATTGGGAAAGAAAATAAATCAATAAATGTTATAGATGATCAGATTGGCTCCCCAACCAATGCTAGGGATTTGGCTATGACTATTTTACAAATTATTCAGTCCAAGGAATTTAAATTTAATGCCTCACAAAAAGAAATATTTCACTTCTCTAATTCTGGAGAATGCAGTTGGTTTGATTTTGCTTCTAGAATTTTTTTATATTCAGGGATAGACTGTCAGGCTTCTGCAATAAGCACCAAAGATTATGGTAGCAAGGTAGAAAGACCAAAGTATTCAGTTTTAGATTGTAGTAAAATTACTAATAATTTTGGTATTAAGTTAAAAAATTGGAAAGTCTCATTAGGAGAGTGTATTGATGGAGTGTAATAGATAATGAAATTGCTTGTAACTGGAGGATCTGGTTTTATAGGATCTCATCTAATTAAGCTTTTATTAGCAGATAGTCAAAATCACTCTATTCTTAATATAGACTGTTTGACATATGCTTCTAATAACTCATTAGAGTTTCTCAATTCTTCTTCAAGATATCAGCATGAAGAGGTTGATATCTGCAGTGAAGAAGACGTAAATAGAATATTATCCCAATTTAAACCTGATTGTATTATGCATCTCGCAGCAGAATCGCATGTAGATAACTCAATAAAAGGTCCTGGTAAATTTGTTACAACAAATATCTTGGGTACGTTTAACCTTTTAAATTGCTCTTTAAGCTATGTAAAGAAAGAAAATATCAATCAATTTAGGTTTCATCATGTTTCAACTGACGAGGTCTATGGGGATCTAACAAAAGAGGAGCATCCTTTTAGAGAATCCAATGCTTACAAGCCCAGCTCGCCATATTCTGCTACAAAAGCAGCTTCTGATCATTTGGTAAGAGCATGGGGGAGAACTTATGGACTTCCAGTTGTTATTACAAATTGCTCAAATAATTATGGCCCTTATCAAGATGATGAAAAGTTAATACCTACAATAATTAAAAAAGCTCTTCAATATAAGAAGATACCTATTTATGGTGACGGTAGTCAAATTAGAGATTGGCTATTTGTTGAAGATCATGCAAGAGCTTTATATGAAGTAGCTATCAATGGCAAGCTTGGTGAAACTTATAATATAGGTGGCCTTAACGAGCTAAAAAATATCAATGTAGCCAAAATGATATGCAGTCTATTAGATGAGATATCTCCTCCAAAAAAATCGCAAGTATTATCTTACGCCGAACTAATAGAATTTGTTGATGATCGTCCAGGGCATGACACAAGGTATGCAATTGACTGTTCTAAAATTCAAAAGAATTTAGGATGGGAGCCAAAAGAAAGTTTTGAATCAGGCTTAAAGAAAACAGTTAAGTGGTACGTTGAAGACTATTTAGACAACATATAAAGGATTTATTATGAAGGGTATTATATTAGCAGGTGGAAAGGGTTCCCGGTTATTCCCACTAACCATTGCGGTTTCAAAGCAATTATTACCTATTTATGACAAGCCAATGATCTTCTATCCAATTTCTGTTTTGATGTTAGCAGGAATAAGGGATATTTTAATTATTGTTAATCCATGGGACCTAGAAATCTATAACAAGTTACTGGGTGACGGAAGTCAGTTTGGTATATCTATCTCATACACTATCCAAGACTCACCTGATGGGCTGGCACAATCTTTTATTTTAGGTGAATCATTTATTGGAAATGACAGTGTGTCCTTGGTTCTTGGTGACAATATATTTTTTGGACAAAACTTTACATCTAGTCTAAATGAAGCTGTTGCAAGAAAATCAGGAGCAACGGTATTCTCTTATTATGTAGATACACCCGAGCATTTTGGTGTCGTTGAATTTAATTCAGAAAATGAAGTCATAAGCATTGAAGAAAAACCAGAAAACCCAAAATCTAATCAAGCTGTAACTGGCTTATATTTTTATGATAATGATGTAATAGAGATTGCAAAAAACCTCAAACCATCTCCAAGAGGAGAGCTTGAAATAACGGATGTAAATAAAGTATATCTTGAAAATAATAAATTATATGTAACGGAGTTAGGACGAGGCTTTGCCTGGCTGGATACTGGAACATACGACTCTTTAATTGAAGCTGGACAGTTCGTCCATATGATTGAGAAAAGACAAGGATTAAAGATTGCATGCTTAGAGGAAATAGCTTTTAAAAATTCATGGATATCAATAGATGAGGTTATTAGCCAGGCTAATAAATTTAAAAATACCAGTTATGGTGAATATCTGCTTCAGCTGGAAGAAAACTAGAGGATGGATTATTCAGATATTTACATTAAGGATGTTAAAATTATTCAACCTAAGGTCTATGAAGATAGTAGAGGTTTTTTTTTAGAAACCTATAATTCTTTAAAGTACAAAGCTATATTGGATTATAATTTTGTTCAAGACAATCATTCTAAGTCATCTCGCGGAGTGCTAAGAGGACTTCATTTTCAAAAAAACAACCCCCAAGGGAAGTTGGTCAGAGTTATAGCGGGAAGTGTTTTCGATGTAATTGTTGACCTGAGAAAACAATCATTAACCTTTGGAAAGTGGTTTGGCATTGAGTTAAGCTCAGATAATAAAACTCAATTATGGGTACCTCCAGGCTTCGCCCATGGTTTTTATACTACAAGCTTATTTGCTGAATTCGAATACAAATGTTCAAGTTTTTACGATCCATTAGATGAGCATTGTCTAATCTGGGATGATAAAAGTATTCAAATTGAATGGCCAATTATCAATAGTGATATTAGCATTTCACAAAAAGATCAGGAAGGATTGTCTTTAAACGAATTAATTTCCAAGGAGATCATATAAATGAATATTTTAGTAACAGGTTCTGCAGGTTTCATAGGTTCAGAGCTATCAATAAAGCTTCTAGAGAGGGGTGATAAGGTTATCGGAATTGATAATTTAAATGATTATTATAATGTTGATCTTAAGAAATCTAGATTAGAAAGACATATACATCATAAAAATTATCAACATCATTCCATTGATATCGCCCATCAAGAGGACTTAAATAAGATTTTTTTGGCTAATAATATAGATGTGGTAGTTAATTTAGCAGCACAGGCAGGGGTTAGATATTCTCTAGAGAACCCATATGCATATGTTCATAGTAACATCATTGGTTTTATGAATATTCTAGAGTCATGTCGGCATAATAATATCAAGAATCTAGTCTATGCATCATCAAGCTCAGTCTATGGAGCAAATTTAACCATGCCTTTTTCAGTTCATGATAATGTAGACCATCCCTTAAGCCTTTATGCAGCATCTAAGAAAAGTAATGAATTAATGGCCCATACTTATAGCCACTTATTTAATTTAAGTACTACAGGGTTAAGATTTTTTACTGTATATGGTCCATGGGGAAGGCCGGACATGGCTTTATTTAAGTTTACTAAGGCTATATTGAATGGAGATACCATCGATGTTTATAATAATGGAAATCACCAAAGAGACTTTACATATATAGATGATATTTTAGAAGGCTTAATAAGAGTTATAGATAATCCTGCAAAGGGAAATAAAAATTGGGATGGAAAAAATCCTGATCCTGGATCAAGTCTAGCGCCATGGAAGGTATACAATATAGGAAGCAACTCCCCCGTCAAACTTATGGATTATATTCACGAGATAGAGAAAAATGTTAATAAAAAGGCCTCAATTAATTACTTACCTTTGCAACCTGGAGATGTTGTTGCAACCTATGCAGATGTTGAAGACTTATTCCAAACATTCAATTTTAAACCAAAGCATAATATCAAAGAAGGGATAAAGAACTTTGTAGAGTGGTTTAAGGATAATCCTAATTTTTAACTATTAATATGCCCCATTCCTCTAAAAAATTAGGTTTACTGCAACACTTGTCAAGGCTTTGGAATATTTTCAGTAGGAAAAGAAAGCGTCAATTAATCCTAGTCCTTTTCGTGACAAGCTTAACAGCTCTTTTAGACCTCTTTAGTATTGCTGCTATAATGCCTTTAATTTCTGTGCTTATTAATCCAGAAGTAACTTTTAATAATGAATTTTTAAAACCAATTTTTAATTTATTCGCTTATAGTTCTGCTGAAGAGATAATATTGCCAGTCACAATATCTTTTATTATTATTAATGTGCTAAGCACTATAGTTAAAGTTGTGATATTTAGAATACAGACCAAGATAACTGTTTTATGTGGTTTAGAGTTAAGTAAATCTGTCTATTCCAGATCAATATACCAACCATTTTCTGTTCATATTGCTAGGAATTCTTCAGATGTGATTAGTTCAATAGTAAATAATGTGAATATTACAGTTTTCCATGTTCTTTACCCATCTGTATTATTCATTAGTTCTTTGCTTTTTGCTGTAACAATCTTTATCGGGCTAATGTTCATTGATTATACTATTGGCATTATTTCTATTTTGTCTCTTCTGATATTTTATCTACCTATTAGTTTTTTTTTAAAGAAAACATTGATAAGCAATAGTGAGGTAATAGATTTTTCCCAGAAGAAGCTTGTAAGACTTGTTCAAGAATCTTTGGGAGGGATAAGAAATCTTATTTTAAATAAAACGCATCATTTTTTTATTCAAAATTATCATAATCTTGACAAAGATTTAAGATTTGCTGTTGGATCAAATAAATTTTTAGCTGGAGTGCCAAGATATATAGTTGAAAGTATTATCATTACACTCTTAGCATTATTAGGATTGTATATTTATTATTACTTACCCGGAGGTATAAATGCCGGACTTCCAGTAATTGGTGCAATGGCCCTTGGTGCTCAAAAACTTTTACCAAATGTTCAACAAATATATAGATCTTATGCAACTATAAACGGTAGTAGAGAAAATCTAATAGACACACTACTTCTTGCTGAACAAGAACATGACCATGAACTTGAAAGCAAAATTAATGATAAGAGTATTTTAGATTTTAAAAAATTATCACTGAAAAATATCTCTTTTAGTTACCAAGACTCTGAAGAACTAACTTTTAATGAAATTAATTTAGAGATTAACAAAGGAGATAAGATTGGAATTGTTGGTCCTACTGGTTGTGGGAAAACAACTCTTTTAGATATTCTGTTAGGGTTCTTAGATCCCACATCTGGAGAATTTTTAATAGATGGAAAAAATATTAGTGATGTTAAGCAGGATTGGCAGAAATCAATTTCTTTAGTGCCTCAGGATATCTTTCTTAGCGATAACTCATACTTAGAAAATATAGCATTTGGAAGCAATTTGAGTGATATTGATTTTGATAAAGTTCAGCAGGCCGCTAAAAATGCAGATATCTACGACCATATAATGAAGCAAAAAGAAGGCTTCGATACTCACATCGGAGAGTCAGGGTCCCAGCTTTCTGGAGGACAAAGGCAAAGAATTGCTATAGCGAGGTCTTTTTATAGGGATTCAAAAGTTATTGTTCTTGATGAGGCAACAAGCGCATTAGATATAAATACAGAGAAGACTATTGTGGATGCTATTAAAAATTTTGATCAGGAGCAAACAGTCTTAACAATTGCTCATCGCACATCAACAATAGAGCATTGTGATAAAATAATATTAGTAGGCAATTCTAGAATAGAAGTATTTAATTCATTTGAAGAATATCGCCAAAATATAATCTAGATTCAAATCATTGCGTTAATATATTATTTTTAATAAATTAAGGTTTAACTTAAGTATTAGATTCAATTATAATTAGCTGATATTTCAAAAATACAAATAAATTTTTTTATGAAGAATGAAGTAATACCATATAACAAGCCCTATATCACACCTGATCAATCAAAATATGTAGATGAACTAATTAGTAAATCTCTGGTTGATTCAGATGGATCTTTTTCAAAGGACTGCCAGGAATGGATAAGCAATCAAACAGGCTGTCTGAGTTCTTTACTGACACCTTCGTGTACTGCTGCTCTTGAAATGTCTGCTATCGCTTTAAGACTTAAGCCGGGCGATGAGATAATTATGCCATCTTATACTTTTAGTTCATCAGCAAGCGCATTTGTTCTCCGAGGAGCAATCCCAGTTTTTATTGATGTTAGAAAAGATACTCTTAATATCGATGAGAGCCTTATCGAGGATGCTATTACCAGCAATACCAAAGCAATTCTTGTGGTTCATTATGCGGGAGTGGCCTGCGAGATGGATAAGATCATGCATATTGCTTCAAAATATAATATTCCAGTTATCGAAGATGCTGCTCAGGCAGTTATGTCTTCATATAAAGGAAAAGCATTAGGATCTATCGGAGGTATGGGTGCATATAGTTTCCATTCAACTAAGAATATTATTTCCGGTGAGGGCGGGGCATTATTAATCAATGATAAGAATTTTTTAGATACTGTTGAAGTAATAAGAGAAAAAGGCACTGATAGAAGTAAATTCTTACGAGGCGAGGTTGATAAATATACTTGGCAAGACGTAGGATCATCATTTTTACCTTCTGAGATCACTTCTGCCTTTCTATTATCGCAACTTGAAAATGCTAACGAGATAACAAATACCCGATTGAAGATCTATGAAAATTATTTTCATTTATTTGAAGGCTTAGAGTCTAAAAATATTATCCATAGACCAAAAATTACAAAAGACTCATCACACAATGCGCATATTTTTTATATAATGCTTAATGATTCAGTTAATAGAGGAGAGCTTATAGCCCAATTGAAGGAAAAAGGAATTTATTGTACATCTCATTATGTACCCCTTCACTCTTCTCCAGCTGGTATTAAATATTGTCGACAAAATTCTGAATTAAAGGTGACAAATAGAATTTCAGAAAAAATCTTAAGACTTCCGTTATGGGTTGGACTGACTTCTTCCCAGCAGCATTATGTTTATGAAAACATCTATGATTTAGTTAATTAAATTTATGACTAGTGCTTCAGATTTAATTTCAATTGTTATACCAACATATGACAGACCTGAAATCTTAAAAGAGAACATAGCATTAATTACAGAAGCGGTGAGAGAAGAAAATCTTTTAGGCTTTATAAAAATATATATTTCTGATGATAGCATTAACTCTAAATCTAAGAATATTGTTGATGAAATTAAATTGTCATATCCAGACATCATTTATTCAAAAAACTCGCCATCTTTAGGTCACGATAAGAATCTTTTTCATTCCCTTAATTTACCTGATTCAGATTATGTGTGGATGTTAGGGGATTCCATTAAACTTAAGAAAAATTCTTTATCCAAAGTAATAAAATTGTTGAGCAATGCTGAATTTGATATCGTATCTCTTAATGGAGATACTAGAAATATAAATATTGAATCTGGTGCATATAAAAATTGTATAGAAGTTATAAATAATTTTGGTTGGCATTTAACTATGACTGGGGCTACGATTTATTCAAAAAGAGCTATATCTCATATAGCTAACTTGACTCATAAGAATCATAAAAATTTTCCACAATTTTTCTTAATATTTGATTATTTGTCAGTTAAATGTTCTTTTTATTGGATTAATGAACGCTTGATTGGCTCCACTCCCAAAGAAAGCTATTGGTTAAAAAGCATCTTTTCTATTTTTATTGATGATTGGACATCAACTGTTTTGAATTTGCCTGCTACTTATGATAAAGAGACCCTTGACAAGGTTATTTTAGAGCACTCATTACACTCAGAAATCTTTAAACCAAAGGTCTTCTTAACGCTAAGAATGATGAATTACTATAATATAAATCACTATAGAAGCCATAAAAAACAACTTGTGCTGCACTCTGGTTTAAATGCATTAACTTTATTCATGATTGCAGTTATGAACCCTTTCTTGCTGAAAATAGTACATAAAATTTATAAGAAATTTTCTACTAATAATATTTTTACATTAAAATGAATAAAGATTAATGAAAAAATTCTTAGCTAATAAAAATGCAGAAAGAGACATATTATCTTGGATATTCTTTATACCTTTTACCGCAATAGCATTTTATATTTTTTATTTATTTGCAGTTAATACTTCAAATGACTCAGTCTCATACATAGAGCTTGCTAAAAGATTATCAGGATCTTCTTTTTCAGAATCTCTAACCAAAGAACTCAAAGAGCCAGTCTACCTTTATTTGTATTGGTTACTTAGCAACACATTTACTGCTTTTCAAGCTTTTTTTATAGCAGGTTTCTTAGCTTTTTTAACTAAATTAATTATCTTCAAAAGATATCAATATTATCCATATCTATGCATGATTTTTTATACTCTTTTCTTTCTAAATGTTCACGACGCGAATGCTATTAGACTTGCTGCAGCGACTTCTGTGATTTTATACATGATGATAGGAATAAAAAATCTATCTACAACAAAAGTAATTATTTTTTCACTAATTGCAATTATGTTTCATAGAACAGCATTAGTTGGCTTGATACTTGTTTTCATAGATAGAAAATACTTAGCTATACTTTTAATATATATTTCATCATTTTTGTTTGTTGATGCATTAACCTCATACCAGCAACTTGCATCACTTAATAGGTATGCAGCTATTACTCAGTCAGTTGGTTTTACGTCTCCTTACTTTATTCTTCATCTTGGAATAGCTATCTTATGTTTGTTGAATTGGAGCCAGTTCTCAGAATTTCAAAGAAGAGGGGCCTTGTTTATAGTAATGGGCATATGTTTTTTTATCTTCTTTCAAACAAATGGTGATGTTCCTGTAAGAATTCGAGAATTTGGCTTTATTGGAATAATCCCTTTATTATTTTCATCTAAAATTAAACTTAATGTAAACATGCTTTTGATTATTTTTCTTACATTATTAATGACTTCTCTTAATATCTATGAACAATGGACAGAACTGATATCAACACAAATATAATTTTTATGAATAAAGAGATTAAAGCTAAAGTAGACATTGTTATTGTAAATTGGAACACTTCTAATTTATTAGAAGAATGTATTAATTCTATAAAAGAGTCATGCATTGATATGGTTGAATCAATCATTATTATTGATAATAATTCTTCAGACTCATCAGCCACCAGGATAAATAATGATTATGATATGAATCTAAATATAATTTTTGAAAAGCAGAATCATGGTTTCGGAAAATCTTGTAATTTAGGTGCTAAATTTTCAAATGCTGACTACATACTATTTCTTAACCCAGACGCAAGGGTTGATAAGTTCACAATACAAGAATTGGTTGCTTTTATGGAGAAAAAAGAATCACAGAATATTGGAATTTGCGGACCTCAGCTTCATAATGACAAGAGAGTAGAAAAAACATGCTCTAGGTTTCCTTCACTTTTTAATCAGGTAGTTGAATTATTTGGACTATATTTCTTTTTACCAAATTTAGGAGAAAAGATGAGAGATTTTTCTCATCTAGAATCAAAAGTGGTTGATCAAATCATTGGTGCGTTTTTTTTAATTCGTAAACCTTTGTTTGACGAGTTGAATGGTTTTGATGAAAGATTTTTTCTATACACGGAGGAGATAGATTTATCCTACAGATCAAATAAATTAGGTTATAAATCATACTTCTACCATAAGGCTCAAGCCTTTCATAAAGGAGGGGGTTCAAGTGATAATATAAAATCAACTAGATTATTTTATAGAACTAGAAGTAGACTTCAGTATGCTTCAAAGAATTTTAATAAAATCTCCTCAACTTTATCTATATTCCTTGTGGTTCTAATAGAACCAGTTTGTAGAATTTTATTTTCAGTATTAAAACTTTCTATTAATCAAGCAAAGGAAACCCTAGTTGCATATAAAATGTTTTATATTTGGCTCTTTAAAAGCGTATTTAAAAAATAATAATGAGGCATCAATATTTTTTACTCTCAAATCAGCTATAACCAACTTATAAAAATATGAAAAAAATTGCTTACTGGCCTCACTCACAGTCACTAAAATCCCCAGGCGATAGAAGAAGATTCATTTTTTACGCTGAGAGTAGAGAAATACTATATGAAATTTATAACCCATCAAAGTCATATGATTTAGTTTATTTTTCTCAAAGTGCCGATATTACTCAATATAAAGAAATTAAGAATCAGGGTACAAAAATAATATATGACTGCAATAATTCTTATTTCTCTGATAATAGTTCTATAAAAGGCATTTTTAGAAATCCAGCAAAATTTATTGCCAGACAAAATAAATACCTAGTAGGCAATTATGCTAACTATCTCAAATATGAATTTTTACCAAATATTGATGGGGTTGCATGTGGATCTCAGGAGTATGTGGAAGCATTACAAAAATTTTCAGGCAATGTTCATAGAATCCCTGATCATTCTCATAATGAGATTATCGAAACAAAGCTAGATTATAACAATGTAGATGACCAACGTATTCATATAGCCTGGAAAGGTCTTGGATCTAACCTATATCAGCTAAATCAACTCAAAGATGTATTCCATGAATTTTCCTTAACGCATGAATTTGTTTTACACGTCATATCTGAAAAATCTTTTTTTAAATACATGAATAGATATATAAAAACTGATAGCTCTAAAGTAATACATAATCTATGTAAAAATATTATCATCCATGAATGGGATGATAATACCTACTCATCTATAATTACTAAGTGTGATTTTGCAATTATCCCAGTTAATGAAAATAGCCCAACAGCAAAGATGAAGCCTGAAAATAAATTAATTAATTTATGGAAGATGGGCATGCCTGTAATTACATCACCCATTGATTCTTACAAAAGAGTTATGAGCGAAAGCAGGATAGATTGTTTATGTAGTTCAGATTCTGATTGGTTGGAAAAATTTAAACAGTTATCAAATTCATCAAAATTAAGGAAAAATATTGGAATGCAAGCTAAAGAATATACTCAAAATAATTACAGTAAAGATATAGTATTAAATCAATGGGATGAAATCTTTAATTCAATAGAGTACTAGACTTATGTCAAACTTCAGAAGTTATGTCGATCAAGACTATAAAGCTTACCTTTTATTCTGTGAGAGAAATTTCAGGAATACCTATCAAAAGAAGATAGAGCATATTCAATGGTTAAGATCTCATACAAATCATTTTTTTAATATTATAGAGGATGATAATAAAATTCTTGGATGTTTCCATGGGTTTTTAGCACCAGTTAAGGTAGATAATCAAGTAGAATACTTCTACTCCTTACATGATCTAATGGTGGATAAAGACCATAGAGATGGACTTGGTCTTAGTATGATTCAAAAATCTATATTTCAAGATAAGCCCGTTATTCTATCAGGAGCACTCGGTAGGGTTTCCCAGGCATATAAAAACCTTGGATCAGTAAAAATAAACTCTCAATGGTTTAGAAAATTTATTATCCCAAGAAATATTTTTAGTTTTTATTTCTCTAGTCTAAATAAGATAAATACATTAGCAAATAAATCTATGTTTATTTTCTGTAATAACAAAGATCCTCAATCCTCAAGACATATATGCAAAATTTTAGATACTTTTGAATATGATGAAGCTACAAGTAATTATTTTAATTGGAGATTTTTTCATAAATCTTCACCAATAACTTTTTTTATATCTGATGAGAAATATGAAAATATTGCAATATTTTCGGTCGGCACCAGAAAAAAAATTCCTTTTTTAAGAATATTTTGTGTCAAGAGGGGTGATGATTCTACTTTTGCCCAAATACTTAATGACATTGAAGTATTTGCCAGCTCAATTGGTATACCTGTGGTGCTTTATTCTACAGCTGAGAATATTGCCCCCCCTGATCAATCAAATTTTAAGCCATATGCAGATGCTCCAGACTCTTATTGGTTTTGTAAAAATAAAAAAACGTATGTAAATTCAAAAGTAGAGATTAATGGTTTTTCAGTTGATACTGGATTTGAGGGATATTATTTTAGTAAATATGAATAATAATTTAAAAAAAGGAATTGTTACCATATCTTTTGACTGCGAGGCCAAGTGGGGAATGGCAGACAAGGATTATGATTGGCTTGGCTTGCTAGATGAAAAAAATGTAATAGAGTCTTATAAATACATATTGAGTGTATTGGAAGAGTTTAATATACCTTCAACTTTTGCATTTGTAGGGGCAATGACAGAGTCCAAAAATCAATTTGGTAAAAATATTGATTTGCTAATGTCAAATCAAAGTCATGAAAAATGGATAAAACCTATTTTAAAAAAAATAGAAATAGAAGAGGGCTGGTTTTTCCCAGACATACTAGAACTTTTTGGTAAAGCCGGAATTCATGAGATTGCATCTCATGGTTATACTCATATACCTTTTACTTTAATGAAAAGAGAGGAGGCTGAATTAGAGTTGAGGATGATAAAGGAATGGAGTATGAGACAGGAAATTGATTGCAAAACCTTTATTTTCCCAAGAAATCTTAGATCTTATGATGATCTACTAAAAAGCTATGGCATTAGTTTATTTAGAGATTGCCCTAAAGATTTTAAAAATAAGATACTTCCATCATCTGTAAATAGTTTTATTGAGGAACTTAATATTTTTAAATTAAGTGAAATTTTTATTGAAGAAAGTAATAAGATCCCAGGAGGTGTTTTTATTAATTGGCAGAATGGAAAGCGAAGACTAATCCCTACTTCAATTTCTTTAATTAAATATAAAAATATGCTGAAACATGCATCAAAGACAAACGGTGTTGCTCATTTTTGGATACACCCACATAACTTTATAACATCACCTAGTACAAAAGTACTTTTTGAAAACCTTTGCAAGGATATTGCGAAACAAAGGGACTCTGGGCTGATAAATATATTCAGGCAAATGGATTATTTAGATATTCAATAATATATAATTAAAAAAAATACTTAAATTACAAGGAGTCAATAATAATGGATGATAAGTTAAAAAAAATTCTTTCAGAAGTGCTCGAAATTGATGAAGCTAAGATTGATAAATCTTATGAATTAGATGCTGAAAATAACTGGGATTCTTTGGCAGTTTTATCTGTGATATCAATGATAGACGATGAGTACTCTATCGAATTAGATGGAGATGACATAGCATTATGCGAAACAGCGTCTGAATTACAAGATCTAATAATAGCTAATAGCTAGCATTGCTCTACATTTATTATTTGCTGAATTTAAAATATAAGAAACTAGATTATCTTAAACACTAAGACCTAATATGATTAGAGCCTATATAAAAGCAATTGAATACTTTGTTCCTCCCAAAAAGTTAACTAATAAAGACTTAATTTCTGATAATCCTTCCTGGGATGTTGAGAAAATTTATGATAAAACTGGCATTGCTAATAGATACATTGCTGACGATAATGTGACAGCAGTAGATTTGGCAATAAGTGCAGGCAAACATTTCTTTACTAAACACAGCAATGATAAAAATAAGATAGACTATTTAATTTTTTGCACTCAATCCCCAGATTATTTTCTCCCAACTTCAGCGTGCATAATCCAAAATGCCTTAGGATTGAATTCTAATCTTGGTGCTATAGATGTCAATCAAGGTTGCTCAGGTTTTGTTTACTCACTCTCACTTGCCAAAGGTTTGATAGAAACCTCTCAAGCTACAAATGTGTTAATTATAACTTCTGAAACATACTCTAAATATATAAATAAGAAAGATAAAAGTGTAAGAACGCTTTTTGGAGACGGAGCTGCATGTTCCTTGATTTCAAACCTTGAATCTAGAAATGAGCAAATCTCAAAAGTTACTCATGGAACTGACGGCTCTGGAGCTGATCATTTAATAGTTCCTCATGGGGCTCATCGCCACCCTCTTGACGAGTCATCCAATGTCCTTTACGAAGATAAGAGCAGTAATCTTCGATCACCTTCAGACTTGTATATGAATGGAAACGCAATTTACACATTTACAATGAAAAAGATCCCAATTATTTTCAATGAAATCCTAGAGTCAAATAACATGACTTTAAATGATATTGATTTGGTTGTATTTCATCAAGCTAACAAATTTATTCTTGACACTATTCAGAAAAAATTACAAATTCCTGAAGAAAAAATGCATAGATCTTATGAGGAGTATGGGAACACTGTCTCGTCAACAATTCCGATAGGGTTAAAATTAGAAATGGATAAGAAAAAAAACTCTGCTAAAAAAATATATTTAATACTAGGCTTTGGAGTAGGCCTGTCTTGGGCTGGAGCAATAATTAAATTGTAAAAATTTATATTTTTTAACTTTTATCTCCATTGCTGTTATATTGGTTAATTCTTTTATACTAAAAAATTATGATTTCTCAAGATAAATTTATAGAATCTGGAGGTTTAGATAACAGATCAATAACCTCATTAGACTTCAATGAAGTAGTTAATAAATTTAATAAAGAAGGATGTTTAATTTTTAGAAATTTCTCTATTGATCCCAAGTCCCTTACTAATTTAACTGACATATATTCACATAGTTATGCAGCAGACACATTAAGACGGGATAGTAGGTTGGGAGATAAACAAATCAAAAATGTTGACTCTGGCAACAATCTCATAAAACTTCATAGTGAAGCAAGCTTTACAACAACCTGGCCAGAAATTTTGTGGTTCTTCTGTAAAACTCCACCCAGCAAGGGTTATGGCGGCGCAACAACTATTTGTGATAGTATCGATGTTTGGAACAATTTAAGTAAAGAAACCAAAGCTTTCTTTTTTAAAAATCCAATTGTTTATAATCTTAAAATTCCTGTTTTAAAAAATAGCAAAGAGGGTAAAGGAAAAAAAATCTGGAATATAAATCATGTTGGAGCAAGTGATGGATATATAGACTGGAGCGAAGGAGCACTTTTTTTTAAATTTACAAGGTACGCTGTTCATGAAAGTAAATTTCAAAACAAGTTCTGTTTTTCAAATCATTTATTTGTTGATTTAGATTGCGAGCCTCAGATTTTGAGCAGAACACTCTTAGATGGATCAAATATACCTAACGATATATATAATGAAATTAATGAAATAGCAGACAAATATACACATCCCTTTGAGTGGCAGGAGGGAGACTTAATGATGATTGATAATAAAAGATATCTTCATGGTCGAGAAGGGTTTAAAGAGGGTGATGTTAGGGATATACTTAGCATCCAAACACAAAAAGCTAGCTTTCCTTATGATGCTTCTTGGAGAAAATCAAGAACCTAATATCGACGGCTAAAATCGTAATTTAAATCAATATGAAATCACAAAATTATAAAGTATCAGTTGCTGGGCTCGGGTATGTAGGACTTCCAGTTCTTGTAGCTTTTTCAAAATTAGATCAGGTAATAGGTTTTGATATAAACGTAAATAGAATACAAGAACTTAATAATGGTTATGATAAAAATGAAGAAATCCTCAAGGAGGACTTAACCAATAAAAATTTGAAATTTACTAATAAAATTGAGGAGCTTGCTGAGTCTAATTTTCATATCATTGCTGTACCAACACCTGTTGATAGCAAAAATGCTCCTGATTTATCTCCTTTGATCTCTGCATCAAAAACGATTGCTAGTATTTTAAAAAAAGGTGACATTGTTGTATTTGAATCGACAGTTTATCCAGGAACTACTGAAGAGATATGTATTCCAATTCTAGAAGATATATCTAATCTAATGCTCGGTATAGATTTTAAAGTTGGATATAGTCCTGAGAGAATTAATCCCGGCGATAAAGAGCATACTATTGAGAACATTATTAAAGTCGTATCAGGGTCAGATGCAGATTGTTTAGATGCAGTCTCAAGAACATATGAAAGAATTGTTAATGCTGGAGTTTTTAGAGCTGAGTCTATAAAGACAGCAGAAGCTGCAAAAATAATAGAAAATACTCAGAGAGATTTAAATATAGCTTTGATGAATGAGCTTTCTTTAATTTTTAAAAAACTTAATCTTGATACGTCAAGCGTTTTGGAAGCTGCGAATACAAAATGGAATTTCCTAGATTTCAAGCCTGGTCTGGTTGGTGGGCATTGTATTGGAGTTGATCCATATTACTTAACTTATAAATCAAGATTACACGGGTATGAACCAGAAGTGATTTTAGCAGGAAGAAATATAAATGATTCTATGTCTAGCTTTATTTCTCAAGAAATTTTAAGCTCTTTAAAAAATATCAATATTAAAAAAACTAAAGTAGCGATATTGGGCTTAACTTTTAAGGAAAATTGTCCTGACTTAAGAAACTCAAAAGTCCTAGATATAGTTAATGATTTAAAAGCTAATAATTTAGAACTCCAGATATGTGATCCTGTTGCTTCCCCAGGCGAGGTATATGAATTATGTGGTATTAAGCCAGTTAATTTAGATAATTTAGAGCCATCTCATGCATTGCTATTAGCAGTCCCTCACAAAGATTTTAATTGCATTACTAAAAAAATGCTTCCTAATTTAGTCATTGAAAATGGAAGCCTTTTTGATTTAAAGAATTTTTTTAAAAAAGGTACTTTAGATTCTCTTCCTCTTAACCATTGGAAGCTTTGAGGCCATAATATTTATATATTATTATGATTAAAGTTCTAAGAATTTTAAATAGATTTAACATTGGCGGTCCAACGCATAATGCTACTTTTTTAACTAAATTCCTTGAACCAGATTTTAAAACGAAGCTTATTGCTGGCAAGAGGCTTGACTCAGAGGCTAGCTCAGAGTTTCTTTTAAAGAATTATGAATTAGATTTTGAGATCATTGAAGATATGACTAGGTCTATCAATATAGTTAAAGATTTTAAATCCTATCTAAGAATAAAGAAGATAATTAAAGACTTTAAACCAGATATTGTTCATACCCATGCATCAAAATCTGGGGCTCTTGGAAGGTTAGCTGCAATAAGGTCGAATGTTCCCATAATTGTTCATACTTTCCATGGTCATGTCTTTCATTCATACTTTGGATACCTAAAGACTAAATTTTATATCTTTTTGGAAAGGTACCTGGCTTATAAATCTTCAGCCATAATAGCTATTAGCAATTTACAGCAAAAAGAGCTTATTCAAGATTTTAAGATTTGTCCATCTAAAAAAATGCATATTATCCCACTAGGCTTTGACTTGGAAAAGTTTCAACTTAATACCTCTGCTAATAGAGATTTATTTAGAAAAGAGTTTAATTTGCAAGATGACGAAATTGCAATTGGTATCATAGGAAGACTTACTCCTATAAAGAATCATAGCTTCTTTCTTAAATCAATTAAAGATCTTAAAAGTAGAACAGCACACAAATTTAAGGTGTTTATTATAGGCGATGGAGAGGACAGGGCTTTATTAGAAAAGCTGTCGGATGAGCTCTGCCTAGACTTCAATAAATCAGATCAAGTTAATCCGTTAATACACTTTACTTCCTGGAGAAAAGATATGGATGTTGTATATGCTGGATTAGATATAGTAGCTCTAACCTCGTTAAATGAAGGAACTCCTGTGACATTGATAGAGGCTCAGGCATCTAATAAGCCTATTGTTACAACTAATGTTGGCGGTGTGCTTGATGTTGTTCTTGAAAATATTACTGCATTAACATGTCAGCGAGATGATTATCTAAAATTTTCATACAACCTAAGAGTATTGATTGAAGATGATCCTTTAAGAAATAAAATGGGAAGTGCAGGTTATAATCACGTCTCTGAATTATTTGGCTATAAAAGATTAGTTCAAGACGTAACTAAATTGTATGGAAATCTATTAAATGAAAAAAACATCTAAAAATCCAATAACCAATAAGAACTATCAAATTCCTGAGATCCTTGATGATAGCTTGGGCATAAATAACTTTTTGTCTAGAAATAACGGTAAGCCAGTAGTTGTAGTGCAAGGTTTAGGTTTTGTAGGTGCTGTTATGTCAATAGTATGTGCCAATGCTTTAAATGCAGAATATGCTGTAATAGGAACAGATTTGCCTTCAGAAAGTTCATATTGGAAAATAGCATCAATTAATGATGGTTTTTTCCCTGTTGTTTCTTCTGATCCTAAGGTTGAAGAGTATTATTTAAAGACAAAGAAAAAAGATAATTTCTATGCCACCTATGATAATTTTGCTTATCAATTTGCAGATGTTGTCATTGTTGATATAAATCTTGATGTTCAAAAAGAATCTTCATCAGATTATGGTCTCTCAGGATTTAATGTTGACTTATCTAGCTTTAAATTAGCGATTAGAGATATTGGCCAAAATTGTAAAGAGAATGTTCTTATTTTAATCGAAACTACAGTTCCCCCAGGCACAACAAAAATTGCAACAGAGATAATTGAAAGTGAATACATAAAGAGAGGCCTTTCGATTGATAAGGTTAAGATTGGGCACTCTTATGAAAGAGTTATGCCTGGGCCAAATTATATAGACTCTATTCAAAACTTTTATAGAGTTTATTCAGGCATTAATAAAATAAGCGCAGATAGTGTTGAGAATTTCTTAAGAACTATTATCAAGACAGATGAATATCCTTTAACAAGATTGGGGAATACAAATTCAACTGAAATGTCTAAAGTTTTAGAAAATTCATATAGAGCAATGAATATTTCTTTTATTGTCGAGTGGTCAAGGTTTGCTGAAGAGGCTGGTGTTAATCTGTATGAGGTTGTAAACGCAATTAGGATGAGGCCAACGCATAAAAATATTATGTTACCTGGAATAGGTGTTGGGGGCTATTGCTTAACAAAAGATCCATTGTTGGCAAGCTGGTCTAGGCAAAATATTAACGGAGATGGAAATGAAGGTCTTATGATGAGCGAAATGGCAGTTTCTACTAATGATAAAATGCCAAGTTACGCATTTAACTTTCTCAAGTCATTTTATGGTGATAATTTTTTAAAAGGTAAGAGAGTTCAACTCCTTGGAGTTTCTTACATATCTGGAGTCGGCGATACCAGATTTACACCTGTAGAGATCTTTTATAAAGAGCTTGTAAAAAATGAATGTGATATTTATCTTCATGATCCTTATGTAAGTTATTGGGAGGAGTTAGGTCTTGTGGTAAATCAAGATCTAAATACTTTAAATAATGATATAGATATTGTAGTATTCTCAACTGGCCATTCTGAATATGCAAATAATAAAAATTTAATCAAACAGTTAGGTAAGCTAGATAATTTATTAATTTATGACACTATTGGAATTCTAAGCGATAAAGAAATATATACTCTATCGAAAAATCATACTGTTAAAGTCTTGGGAAGAGGCGATATTTAAATAAGGATAATATTAATGAAGAAAGTTATTATATTGGGCGGAGCAGGCTTTATTGGACTAAATATTGCTAGATACCTAATTGAAAATAGAGATTATAAAATTACGATTGCAGATAATCTTTCTAGAGGAAAGATGGATTCGTACATGATAGAAATTCTTGAAAATGAGAATGTAAATTTTGTTGAAGGTGATTTTACAAAAGAATCTGCATATGAGAATCTTGATAGTGATTATGACTACTGTTACATGCTTGCATCAGTTGTTGGTGTAAATAATACCTTAAAAATTCCTGGTGAAATTATTAGAATAAATACTTCACTTATCTTAAATACCTTGGAATGGCTTAGAAAAGGGTCTGCTAAAAATGTTGTCTTTACATCCACAAGTGAAAACTATGCTGGAACTATTGATAGATTTGGGTACACCATCCCTACGCCCGAAGACATTCCATTATCTATTTCAGACATTTCTCATCCCAGGTATACCTATGCTGTAACCAAAATGCTGGGAGAGTCAGGTTTTTTAAACTACGCAAAATCATATGACTTTAACTGCACTATAGTTAGATATCATAATGTTATTGGACCAAGAATGGGTTTTAAGCATGTTATACCTCATCTAGCTGAAAGATTTTTAATGAATAAAGAGAATCCTTTTCTGATGTATGGCCATGACCAAACAAGAGCATTTTGTGACATAAGCGACGCCGTAAATGGAACAGTTCTTGCAATAGAATCTGATAGATCAAATGGCGAGATATTTCATATAGGCTCAGACGAAGAAATTTCTATAGAGAGGCTAATAAAAGCCTCTGGTAATTTTTTTAATTACAAGGGTGTATATGAAGAAGCTCCAACATATCCAGGGTCTACTAATAGAAGGTGTCCAGATATCACCAAAGCTAATGAATACTTAGGGTTTTATCCAAAAGTTAAATGGGAAGATTCCTTAAATGAAACTCTTGTTTGGTATAAAGATTTTTTTGAAAAAGGTGAAACAGCATTCGAAAAATCATTTGAAAAGCCAGAAAATGTATAATCTTTTTAAGAGATTTATTGATATCGTACTTTCATTGCTTGCTGTTTGTATCCTTCTTCCAGTTTTCATACCCATTATATTAATTCTAAAATTTACTGGGGAGGGTGAGGTCTTCTATCTTCAGGAAAGGGTGGGCTTACACAAGAAATCAATTAAAATCTTTAAGTTCGCTACTATGCTTAAAGATAGTGAAAATATGGGTTCAGGTATTTATACGGCCAAGAATGATACAAGAATACTTCCTTTAGGAAATTTTCTTAGAAAGACCAAGATAAATGAATTACCTCAAATATTAAATATTTTTATTGGTGATATTAGTATGGTTGGACCAAGACCATTAATTAAAAGAACCTTTGACTTGTATGACCCTTCAAGTCAGGAAATAATATCTTCAATAAAGCCAGGCTTAACAGGAGTGGGATCTATTGTATTTAGAAATGAAGAGGAGTTATTGCAAAAAACTAATTTACCTCTTGAAGATTTTTATGCGAAGGAAATCACCCCTTATAAAGCCGATTTAGAAATTTGGTATGCATCGAATAGAAGTCTTTATTGTGATGGAAAGATTATTTTTTTGACTGCTTGGGTTATTGTCTTCTCTAAATCTAATCTGCCTTGGAGTCTTCTCAAGGGTCTTCCTAGTAAGCCTAGTATTTTATGATAGAGCTATCAAAAATTTCTAATGAAGCTCCCTATCAAAGGTTTCTTTCTGAATATAAAAAAGCATTTGATTTAGATCAGCCAAATATTGAAGCAATTTGTGTAAGCTCTTTTGATGCAAGCAAGAATGAACCAGATTCCCGTTTTGTGAACTTAAAAAATATTACTGATAATGAGTGGATTTTTTTTACAAATTATAATAGTCCAAAAGCCCAGCAGTTTAGCTCTAATGGAAATATATCAGTATCACTGTTTTGGCATAAAACAAATTGCCAAATAAGAATTAAAGCAGCTATAAAAAAAACTAGCTCAACATATTCTGATGATTATTTTAAATCAAGGTATAAATCAAAGAATTTATTGGCAATTGTCTCAGATCAATCCAATGATATAAATTCTTATGAAGATTTCTTAATAAAATATGAAAATCTTAAAGGGCAGGATTTAGACTTATCATTAAGGCCAAATTTCTGGGGCGGCTATACTTTTACCCCTTATTATTTCGAATTTTGGAAAGGACATGAAAACAGGTTAAATAAAAGAGAAGTTTTTACGTTTACTAATAATATATGGGAGTCATCTTTTCTTCAGCCATAGTATAAGTGATTTACCTTCAATGATAATTAGTTTAGAATCCCTCACGATGACCATAAATAATGAACAAGTATCTAATATCCTTTATAAATTTCTTTTGTTAAAATTTTAATATAGCCATGTCTTTATATTTAATATCTTCAAGTAGAGGTCAATCATAGCCACACAGAAAAAAAATAATACTCCTATCAATGAGAAAATTAGAGCTGCTAATGTAATGCTTATTGGTTCTAATGGAGAGAAGCAAGGTTTGGTTGCTTTTGCCGTAGCCTTAGAGTCCGCTAAAGTTGCTTCACTTGACCTAGTTCAGGTTTCCCCTTCTGATGCAGACCCAATTGTCTGTAAGCTCCTTGACTACGGGAAGCATATATTTGAAAAGAAAAAAAATACCTCTTCTTCTAAGGTAAAAACTAAAAGAAATACAACAAAAGAAATTAAATTTAGACCCTCAACAGATGTAGGTGATTATAATATTAAATTAAAAAAGGTTAAAAGCTTTATTCTTGACGGAGATAAGACTAAAATAAGCGTCCGTTTCAGAGGTAGAGAAATACTTAACAGTGACATGGGTCTTAATTTATTAAATAGATTAAGAGATGAGCTAGAGGATATAGCCCAAGTAGATCAAGAGCCTTCACTTGAAGGAAGACAGTTACTAATGGTTTTATCTCCTCTAAAAAAGAAATAAATTTTAAAAGAAGAATAATATGGGATATAAGTTAAAAACACATTCTGGAGCCGCTAAGCGATTCAAGAAAACTGGCACATCTGTAAAAAGTAAAAGTGCAAATAGAAATCATATCCTAACTAAACAGTCTACGAAAAGAAAAAGACATAATAGAGGTCTTACTAAGTTAACAGGAGTTGTACTTAAAATGGCTTCAAAACTTATAAGAAGATAAATCATGCCAAGAACTACCAAATCAGTAACTGCAAGAGCTAAACATAAGAAAGTACTAAGTGCTACCAAGGGTCATTATGGTGCTAGAAGTAGGTTATTTAGAACTGCTAAACAATCAAATATCAAATCTTTACAATATGCATTTAGAGATAGAAAAAATAAGAAAAGAGCTTTTAGAGCACTTTGGATTGCAAGAATAAATGCTGGAGCTAGAGATCTTGGAGTTTCATATTCTGTATTAATAAACTCTCTTGATAAAAAGAATATTATTTTAGATAGAAAGATATTATCTGATTTAGCTATTACTGATAATTCAACTTTTGAGAAGGTTGTAAAAACAGCTGTTAATTAGTACTTATTTTTAAATGTCATCTGATATAGACATTTCTCATCCTGAATTAGGATCACAGCATCCTATAAATCAAATGAAAGACTCCATTATGGATTTGTTAGAATCTATAGGGTTTGACATTATTAACGGTCCTGAAATTGAGACAGAAAAATTTAACTTTGATATGCTAAATATCAAGAAAACACATCCAGCAAGGCAGATGCACGACACTTTTTATGTGAATAGTAAGGAAAATGTTTTAAGAACACATACCTCTCCAGTTCAGATCAGAGGAATGCTCGAAAATGAACCGCCATTTGCATTTATTTCAGGCGGTAAAGTCTATAGAAAAGATGATGATGCAACTCATTTACCAATGTTTCATCAAGTAGAGGGTATATACGTAGATAAAGATGTAACTTTTGCCAATCTTAAGGATATCATTTATGAGATCATTCACTCTCTTTTTGGTAAAGAGGTTCAGGTCAGATTTCGCCCCTCTTATTTCCCTTTTACAGAACCCTCAGCTGAAGTTGACATACTTTCAAAAGATAATAAATGGTTAGAAATTTTAGGTTGTGGAATTGTAAACCCTATAGTCTTAGAAAATTGTAAGATTGACTCTAGCAAATATAGCGGACTTGCATTCGGACTTGGTATAGAAAGAATTGCCATGCTTAAGTACGGCGTCTCGGATATTAGAGAGTTTTATAAATCAAATTTAGATTTCCTCAAACAATTTAAATGAAAGTAGCATACAAGCATTTAGTTAAATTACTGGATGAACAGCCTGATATTAATGATTTATCTTTAAAGCTATTTCAATTGGGCCACGAGCACGAAATAGTTAATAATATACTGGATATTGAATTTACACCCAATAGAGGCGATTGCCTATCGTTACTTGGTCTAGCCAGAGATCTCAGTGTTTTTTATAAATCAAGTTTAGACTTAAATGAATATAAAGATCCAATTAGCAGTCTCGATCTAAATTTTAAAAATCATTCTAATGCAGCATGCCCAAAAATATCATTCCTAAAAATAGAAATCGATAAAGATATTTCTGAGTATAAAGACTATCTGCAAAGTTATTTTGATGACTTAAAAATAAATAAAAATAATTTTTTTACGGATGTATCTAATTATCTTGCCTATGAAATGGGACAACCCACACATTGCTATGACTTCTCATCATTGGAGGGTGAGCTAGCATTCAAAGAAACTAATTTTGATGCAAATATTGAATTTGAGACATTACTTGGGAGTAAAATAAATTTAAAAGGTATAAATTCAGTTTTTACACTTGATAATAAAGTCATAAATTTAGCTGGAGTTGTTGGAGGAATGAAAACATCTTGCTCAAAAAATACTAATACGGCGCTGATTGAATGCGCTTACTTTAACCCAGAATCAATAATAGGAAAATCTGTTAAATATAATATACACTCAGATGCCTCTCATAAATTTGAAAGAGGTGTAGATGTAAAATGTCAGGAGAAGGTACTTCGACGGTTTATAAGCATTGTTAATGATCATACAAATATTACCAATGTTAGTATGTTCACTGAAGACTCTAAACCAATCACCAATCACAAGATAAAATATAATCTTGATAAGATAAATAAAATTTTAGGGACGGAAATATCAGATAATAGATATAAGGAAATTCTTACAGCTCTTGGTTTTTTATGCAAGGATAGCATCGAAGTCCCATCGTATCGGACTGATGTAAGGCATCAGAATGATTTGGCTGAAGAGGTGGCAAGAGTTATTGGTTACAACAATATTCCAATTGTTAAGTTAAATATTCCTAAAAAACCTAATAAAGAAGTATCTTTAGAGAATAGTATTAGATCTTATCTTGTGGATAATGGCTTTTATGAGGTTATAAATGCGCCCTTTATAAATAATAACCATTCTCATAGTATAAAAGTAGATAACCCATTAGATTCAAATAGAGAGTACCTTAGGACTAATATTTCTGATTCTTTAATAGAAAATATTCTTTACAATGAAAAAAGACAACAGGATTCAATTAAGCTATTTGAAATATCAGATATTTATACTTTTAATAATGGAAATGTAGATGTTGTTACAAATTTAGCAATAATTGTTAGTGGGAGACGAGGATCTAATCACAGAGATTTTTCATTAAAGCTAGATGAAAAGTATTTAGAAGAATTATTTATGAATGTAGATATTGCAATCCCCGTGGCTATTAATAAAATTGATAAAAATAAGCTAGATACCAAGGTAAAAGCTCCGGTTTTTGTATTTGAGATTGAGGTAAAGAATTTCCAACCAAAAGTTTTACATGAAGCACCAAAACTACTAGATTTTTTAGAAACCATTCAGTATAGAAAGATTTCAGATTTCCCTTCTACTTTTAGAGATATTTCATTTCTAATAAAAGAACCTTCGCAGATTGATATTTTAAGAGAAACTATTGGCCTTATAAAAGATCCCATACTAAAGGATTCTTTTATATTTGACTATTATAATGATGAAAAAGCCAATAACATAAAAATTGGTTTTAGATTTATATTTCAATCCTATGAAACTACCTTAACTGATGTCGAGGTTAATATTATTTTTACTAACATAGTTAATATGACTAAAGCTATTGATGGCATTGAGATACCGGGAGTTTTATAAATATGAACATTACCAAAGACGACATTATTAAAAATATATCTAAAAGTACCTCGATATCATCAGTTCAAGCGAGAGATGTATTTAGATCATTTATATCTACAATATCAAGCATTTCTAAATCTAAGATTGTGAAAATAAATAATTTTGGCTCTTTTTATACACTTAGCTCACCTGAGAGAATTGGAAGAAATCCAAAAACCAAGGAATCATATATAATACCCAAAAGAAATAAAATTACTTTAAAGGTCTCAAATAAAGTAAAAAAGGAGATAAATTGAAAAATATTATAGGCTATTCGTTCATATGCATATGCATTTCATCATTCTTAACTATGGATTTGCTTTCGCAAGATATCAGTGAAGCATATATAAATAGTCTTCCTGATGACATTAGGGCCGACGTTCTAAATCAAATGGCAGATGAAAAAAAAGTTGAAGGAAAAAAATATAGACCTGCATCAACAAAAGTTGATAAAGTTGATTCTGACCAAGTGAATCTTGGTCCTCAAACTGAGATAAATGACATAGGGTTAAAAAGGTTTGGCGCTATGGTATTTCGTTCTATGCAGTCGACATTTATGCCTATCAATGTTCCAAACTTTAATGGTAATTATATTATTGATATTGGAGACACTCTCCAAGTTCAGGTGGTCGGTAGCGTTGACACCATTCAATCTAAATTGGTTGATAGAGATGGATCTATTACTATATCTGGAATAGGCAAGATATTTGTTTCAGGATTGTCTTTAGACAAGGTTTCAGACTTAATCTCTAATTCAATTAAATCCTCTATGATCGGTGCTGAAGTTTTTATAACTTTAACAAGTATTAGGGATATTCAAATCTTGATAACTGGTAATGCTTCTAATCCAGGGATATATACTTTAAGCGGTAATTCTAATCTATTGCATGCTCTAACTATGTCTGGAGGAGTTAGTGATGCTGGAAGTTTTAGAAGTATCCAGCTCATAAGAGATGGAAAGGTCGTGGAAGATATAGATCTATACGATATATTTATTTACGGTAAAGGTCTGGAAAGTATGATTGGGCTGCAATCTGGAGATACAATCTTTATTTCCCCATATAATAAGCTTGTAAGTATTACAGGTGGTATTAGAAAGCCTGGTATTTTCGAGGTTATTGAGGGAGAGTCTCTTGAGAAACTTATAGATTTTGCTGATGGTTATGAATTTAACGCGGACAAAAATTCTCTTAGACTTGAAAGATATCAAAATAGCCAAGTAATAGTTATGGATTATAATAGCAACAATATATCAAACGTTTATCCAATTGATGGAGATATTCTTCATATTACATATTTTTCACTTAGAACTGTAGAGCTCAAGGGCGCATTTAAAAACCCTGGTAAGTACATTATAAATGATGGTGAAAAGCTTTCAACGATTGTTAAGCGCTCAGGTGGTTATAAAGATTCTGCTTATACCTTTGGTGGAAAACTATTTAATATTAAAGCCAGAAAGCTCCAAGAGCTAAATAACATGAAGCTATATTCAGATTTAGTTAAATTTATTTCTTCAAATACCAATGCGCTTGCAGCTATCTCTGCGGATACGCTTCCCTTGCTTTTAGAGGAATTCAAAGCATCAACTCCCGATGGAAGAGTTCAAGCTGAATTTGACCTAGATATGATTTCAGAAAATAGTCTTTTAGATACCTATCTAAGCGATGGAGATGTAATTAACATGCCTTTTATCACTCAACAGGTTTATGTTTTTGGAGAGGTTGCGAACCCTGGAGCTACTCGACACATCTCTGGTAGTAATCTTAGTAGTTATATTAATTCAAAAGGTGGCTATACAAACTATGCTGATAATCGCAAAATCGTTATTGTTTCGCCCAATGGCGATTCCCAGTTCATATCTCCTGCTGGGTTATTTAAGCTTACCTCCACTCGAAACTACTTAATTTATCCTGGGTCTGTAATATATGTACCTAGAGAAATAGGTCAATTAAGCGGCTTAAGTTACGCAGCTTTTGTCTCTCCAGTTATCAGCAATGTGGCACTCACCCTTGCATCTCTAGCTTCTCTCCAGAATAATAACTAAATTTTTAGAGAGGCATGAGATTTTTTTTTGTTTTACTGCTATCAATTGAGTTGTATGCGGTAAATTATGATTATATCTATATAGATAGAGATGCCTCGTATAATTCTTTTGGACAAACTGGATTAATTCAAACCCCTTCAGCTGAAACAAATGGAGAGGGATCTGTTGCTATAGTAATTAATAGCAACAATTTATATAAATATGGAACGATAACAGTCGCCCCATTTGATTGGTTAGAAACTAGCTATTTTTACTATAGACCTATTGATATTCGCTGGGAAGGAGATCTAGTACAAGGACATTTTCTAGATAAAGGCTTTAATGTTAAATTTTCTTATAATCCTAAAAATACTAATCTACCCACCTTAGCTATAGGTCTTGATGATATAGCAGGAACAGGAACAGCCTCAAAGGAGTATCTTGTTTCTACATTTAGGGGTAATGCTTTTGTTTTTTCTCTTGGAATTGGATCTGGTAAATTTGCAGGCAAATCAAAATTTAAAAATCCTTTGAGCTATCTTTCTGATAGTTTTGATACCAGAAGAAGCCAGTCATTGTTTAGAACAAATGGAGGAAATTTAAGTTATGACACTTGGTTCAAGGGAGATACAAGTATTTTTGGTGGAATAGAGTGGTTTATTCCTAATATGAATGGATTGAAGGCTAAAATTGAATTAGATCCTTTTGATTATGAATATTTTACTGCTGACGGATCGCCGAATGACTGGTCAGATCTTAGGAAAAAAAAATCTAATATTAATTATGGATTAAGCTACCCAGTTAATAAATATTTAACCATTGATACCTCTTATATTCGAGGAAACTCTATAAATATAACCTTTTCAATAGGCTCTTCGTTTAAAAAGCCTTTAGAAAGAAAAAAGAAATTTAGACCAGAGATAAAAAATAGCTTTGATAAGCATAAAGATAGCAAAATGCCTTTTTATAAAGATATCTTAAAAAATTTAAATAATAATAAGATATTTCTTCAAACAGCAGAGATTCAAGAAAATAAATTAAAAATATCCATATCCTCTTCAGAGTATAGAAATCCAATACGAAAATCTTCATATGCTGCCTATATAGCATCAGAGGTTAGCAACTTTCACGATTACAATTTTAATAGGATTGAAGTAACTGATATCAATGTTGGAGTTGAGATCAACAAAATTAGCTTTAAGAAAGAAGATCTTAGTATGTCTAATGTTAAACCTATAGAATTTATTATTAATAATACTGTGCTTGCAGCTGGAAATAAGAATTCTTATTTAGAGAATGAATTTAAACCTACTATAGATTTCCCTCAGATTTTTTCTTCAACTAGGCTAGGTATTGAAAGTTTGATTGGAGTGCCTGAAAAGTTCTATTTCGGAGGCTTAGTTATAAAAAATACTAGTGAAATTCAGTTTACTAGGAATTTATTACTTTCATCTGAGTTTCATTTTACATTGGCCAAGAACTTTCAAGACACTATAGCTGGACCAGGTTCAGATATGGAGCATGTCAGAACAGATTTAGTTAAATACCTAAAAGAGAGTGATTATTATATTGCTAAAATGCAGTTAGATTATATTTGGTCTCCTTCAAAAAATACGTATGCTAAATTAAGCGGCGGAATTTTTGAAAAAATGTATGGAGGTATTGGGGGTGAGTTTGTTTATAAACCTTTTAATAATAATCTTCTGATAGGTCTTGAAATCTTCCATGTTAAAAAGCGTGCTTTTGATCAGAGCTTTAAATTTCTTGATTATTCAACCAATACTGGACATTTAAATTTTAGTTATTTTTTTATTAATCCTGGCATTAAGGCAAAACTTAGTTATGGAAAGTATCTTGCTAAAGACCAAGGCTATACCTTTGATCTTTCTAGAACAACAAAATCAGGCTTTACCTCTGGTTTTTATTTTACAAGAACCAATGTTTCCAAAGATCTTTTTGGTGAAGGAAGTTTTGATAAAGGCTTCTATTTTAAAATACCTTTAGATTTATTTTCAAACAGTTACAGCACTGATTATTTGCCTTTTAAGCTTAGTCCCTTAACTAGAGATGGAGGGGCTAAATTATATTATGATAAAGAACTATCTGGCTTAATCTATAATTCTTCTTATAACGAGCTTAACAATGGCTGGGATGGATTTCTTGATTAAATTAGTGCCGTTTATATTATTGCTTTCTAGCTGCAGCACCGATGTCTTTAATACTTTCAATGATCACAGCAAGTTTCTTTTAAGACAATCGCAGATAACTAATATTGCTTCTGATAAAAGTATTTTTAGATATAACGATAAGCAGGAATATCTTGCTATTTTGACAAATGATATCTGGCGTGTCGATAATTTCGGTATTTCTTACAAGTTAACTAGCGGTAAAATTACTTATTCACTTGGCTTGAAAAACAACTTTAAAATTCTTGGTTACAAGGGTTTCTTAGGTCCTAGCAATTCGTCAGCACTTATAACTTTTACTAATCCAGCTTCAGATACCTCTTATATATTCTTTTCATACGAGTTTATTAGTCAGGGTGTTATTAAATCTAGAGTAAATGACTCTTCAGTTGCTTATCGTTTAGTTAAAGAAAGTTTTTCATCTCCTGCTCTGGGTTGGAAAGGCAACAATTATTATTGGATTGATAATAACAATAGCGTATTAACTTCAAAGCAAATTCTTGACCCTTTCGATACAAAAATAAGAATTATTAGTTTATTTTAGATATAAAAAAAGCGGCTATGCCGCTTTTTTTAAGCTTGTAATGCTATGTATTAGTTCCTGTAGCCGTACTTGTTGATGTTCCAGTACTTGTACTTGTACTTGTGCTTGTACTTGTGTCAGTACTTGTACTTGTATCAGTATCAGTATCAGTACTTGTACTTGTATCAGTACTTGTATTGGTATTGGTATTGGTATTGGTATTGGTATTGGTATTAGTATTAGTATTAGTATTAGTATTAGTATTAGTATTTGTAGCAGTAGCAGGCGTTGGTGCTGGCGTTGGCGCAGGCGTTGGTGCTGGCGTTGGTGCTGGCGTTGGCGCAGGCGTTGGTGCTGGCGTTGGTGCAGGAGTTGGTGCAGGAGTTGGTGCAGGAGTTGGTGCAGGAGTTGGTGCAGGAGTTGGTGCAGGCGTTGGTGCAGGCGTTGGTGCAGGCGTTGGTGC
>Ga0075444_10000174_pt1 | contig 36598 bp, 35 predicted proteins | sample CoawatmetaG01DNA_FD_76836 | JGI IMG/M metagenome (GOLD analysis project Ga0075444, IMG submission 76836) | Marine microbial communities from the West Antarctic Peninsula - Coastal water metaG017-DNA | ecosystem: Environmental > Aquatic > Marine > Coastal | place: Atlantic Ocean: West Antarctic... | reverse complement strand
GTGAAAGAAGGGTCGATTCCCTTTAGCGCTGCTGCTGCTCTCTTGCCTGCTTCAGTTTGGGGAAAGTAAAGGGCGGTAGTTTTGTAGCGACTCTTGGCCATGGCCCAGTTTTTCAATTGATGAAAACAGAGGGCGTCGTAGTACCACAGCAAGGGATCACCTTGAGTCTTTTTCAAGGCTTCTTCAAAGTAAGTTGAGGCTTTGGCGAAATCACCTTTTTTGTACGATTGCAGACCCAATTGGTAGGGAGTGGAGCTGGGAGAATCTGCTGCGAGGGCGTGTCCGGCCGACGAGGCCAAAATTGCCAGAGCGCTTAAAATGCAGATTGGTTTCAACGTAGTTTTATCTCACGAGAAGGTTGACGCAGCAAGAATACAGATAGTGGCAAATACGCGGTCCTGTCGGATTGGCCGATAGGTCGTATCTATTCTAACTGTTTTGCAGCTTCATTGTCTCTGAGTAGCTTCGTTTGCAACTGCGAAGCTCCAAAATGACCAGCCAAAACAAGCAATTAATTGGCAAGCTAATGTTGCTTGCGAGCTTAATGCTAGCAGTTCAGCTGTTCGCCTTTTGAGCCAACAGATTATCTTCTATGCGGGCGCTACAACTGTTACAGTTGTTTGCGCTTTATGTAACAGTAACAAATTTATGCCGTGCGCTTTTTCATCATTTTGTAGGCTTCATAGACAGCGCCTAGACCTACAAGTGCATAAACAACGCGTGTTGCCGTGCCATCACCTAGAACAGTGGTTACGAAGTTATAGTTGAAAGCGCCTACTAGACCCCAGTTAATGCCGCCAATGAGCAGCAAAAGAAACAGAATAAACTCCAAATTTTTCATAGTATTTTCACCTGGCAATCACATCTTAAAAACCTGCAGACACTTTCTGCAAATTGATATGAGTGCTTACTCACCATTCTAGTACTTGGGATGGTAGGAAGTCAAGAGGATGCGACCTTGGAAGCTAGCCTGGGTGCTTGCTTTAGCACAGAGCTGGATTTTTGCTTTTTCTGAAATGCCTACTGCTGGCCGTTCTTGGCATGTTCACTCGCGGGCTTAGCGGCTTTCCTTGAAACTCTGACAGGTAGTGCTTCAGGAACATATTCATCTAAACTCGGTCGAGGCTATAGTATTGTAAGCACTAAATCAGCACTGACAAAATGTAAGCTTGCTAGAGTGATGGCAAGCAAGAAAAATTGAATCGAAAAAACGAACTGCAAAAATGAACCAGAAAAATGAGTAAGGGTAGCAAAAATCATTCCACGCAGCCAGCTCCCACTGTGGCTGTAACCAAAGTATCAACTGAGCGAAAAGATGGATTCGTGCTGGTGCGCGGTGCTCGTGAGCATAATTTGAAAGACATTGATGTTGATATTCCTCGTGATTCATTAGTGGTATTCACTGGCGTTTCTGGATCTGGCAAGTCATCACTGGCCTTTGGCACACTTTATGCCGAGGCTCAGAGAAGATATTTAGAATCAGTTTCTCCATACGCCCGTCGGCTTTTTCACCAGATGAGCGTGCCTGAAGTAGATGAAATTGAAGGGTTGCCACCAGCAGTAGCACTACAGCAGCAGCGTGGCGCTCCCACAACTCGTTCGTCGGTGGGCAGCGTTACCACTCTTTCCAACCTGCTGCGCATGCTCTATTCCCGGGCTGGAAACTATCCTGCTAATCAGCCCCATTTGGATGCAGAAGCTTTTTCTACCAACACTCCTTCTGGTGCCTGTCCTGACTGTCATGGATTAGGGCGTATCTATGAAGTGACAGAAAAGTCGATGGTGCCTGATGATAGTCTCACCATTCGCCAGAAGTGTATAGCGGCCTGGCCACCGGCTTGGCACGGACAGAACTTGAAAGACATGCTTGTCACTTTAGGTTATGACATTGATAAGCCCTGGCGCGAAATGTCCAAGAAAGATCGCGATTGGATTCTCTTCACTGATGAACAGCCAGTTGTGCCAGTCTATGCTAATTTCGAAGCGCACGAAGTAAAAGCAGCGATGAAGCGCAAAGAGCCGCCAAGTTACAACGGCAATTTCTCTAGTGCCAAAAGGCATGTGCTCTATAACTTTGCTAACACCCAAAGTGCTGCAATGAAAAAGCGCGTGTCAAAGTATATGGTGAGCGCCGAATGCCGCCTCTGCAAAGGCAAACGGCTGCGTCTTGAATCTCTTTCGGTTAAGTTTGCTGGTCTTGATATTGCTGATATCACTAATTATCCAATCATCAAACTCTCTGAGATTCTGCGTCCATATGCTGACGGATCAGCTCCTGCACTGGTTAAGTTAGAAAAGGAGCACCCAGAAAAGGCAATTGTAGCTCAGCGCATAGCCTTCGATTTAAATGCTCGTATCTCTGTTTTACTTGATCTTGGCCTTGGTTATTTAGCTCTCGATCGCGGCACACCTACTCTTTCTCCTGGTGAACTACAGCGCTTGAGATTAGCTACCCAGGTGCGCTCTAATTTGTTTGGAGTGGTCTATGTACTAGACGAACCATCAGCGGGGCTGCACCCGGCCGATACAGAAGCCTTACTTTCTGCACTGGAACAGCTAAAGAGTTCTGGTAATTCGCTTTTTGTTGTCGAGCACGATCTTGATGTGATTAAGCACGCTGACTGGATTGTCGATGTTGGCCCCGCTGCTGGTGAGCAGGGCGGATACGTGCTTTATAGTGGCCCTGCAGCTGGTTTAGCGCAAGTGGAAGAGTCGCAGACCAGGCGCTACTTGTTTGCCCAAGAAAAGCCTCCCCAGCGTAAGCTGCGTAAACCATCAGGATGGCTCAAGCTTTCTGGTGTTACTCGCAACAATCTAAATAAGCTCGATGTCGCTTTTCCTCTTGGTGCGTTTACAACTATCACTGGTGTTTCGGGCTCGGGTAAATCCAGTCTCGTTAGTCAAGCATTGGTAGAGCTTGTCGCCGAGGCTTTGGGGCAGCAAATAGTAGTTGCTGAAGAGGAAGGCGAAGAACTAGAAAAGACAGAGGTTATAAAAACTGGTGGGCAGATAGCTTCGGGGATGGAAGGCGTCAAGCGCCTTGTGGTGGTAGACCAGAAGGCTATTGGACGTACTCCGCGATCAAATTTGGCTACTTATACTGGCCTGTTTGATCATATTCGTAAGCTTTTTGCTAACACAAGAATGGCTCGTGCACGTCATTATGATGCTGGTCGCTTTTCTTTCAACGTCGCTAAGGGGCGCTGTGAGAATTGCGAAGGCGAAGGCTTTGTCATGGTTGAGCTGCTCTTCTTGCCCAGTGTCTATGCACCCTGCCCCACTTGCCACGGTGCTCGCTATAATGCCAAAACTCTTGATATAAAATATCGTGATAAAAATATTGCTGAAGTGCTTGGTATGACTGTTGATCAGGCTTGGGAATTCTTTGAAGACGAACCAGCCGTGCGCCGTTCCTTTCATGTCTTGCGCGAAGTTGGTCTTGGTTATCTGCGCCTTGGTCAGCCAGCCACCGAACTTTCTGGTGGAGAGGCTCAACGTATCAAGCTTGCTACTGAACTACAGCGCGTTCACCGCGGCGACACCCTCTATGTGCTTGATGAGCCCACCACTGGTTTGCATCCTTCTGATGTTGAGAAGCTGATGACTCAGCTTGATGGTCTGGTGCAGTCAGGCAATACCGTTATTGTGGTGGAGCACGAGATGCGTGTGGTAGCAGGCAGCGATTGGGTGATTGATATTGGTCCTGGTGCTGGTGATCAGGGTGGCCAAATAGTAGGTGCTGGTAGTCCACAGCAATTGGCTGAAGTGAAAAACAGTCGCACAGCACCTTATCTAAAACGCTTTTTGGGCTGAGCCTTTAAAAATCGGCGTTAACGTCGCGTAAACAATTAGTGCCTATAGTTCAGCCATCGATTGATTAATCGAGTGACTGCTTGCTCGATTGCTTGTTTGCTTGCTTCCTCGCTTCCTCACTTGTTTGCTTGCTTGGTTGCTCTTCTTATTGATTGGTCTGGCGACTTTACTATTTTCTCGAATCTATCAGGAGCTGTGCATTATGGCTGAACTTCATCGTCAATCACATGATAGTAGTGCTAAGGATTCTTCCATTACCGTTCATGATCGCTTGCTCAAAGATTGGCATGCTATTGATAAGCATGGCAAGAAACAGGACGACTCTAAGGATGAGTCTCGTAAAGCTTCTCCGGCTGATTCTTCTAAGAGTTCTGACGAAAAAGCTACAGCAAAATTGGAACTGAGTGGTCGCCTACCGGCGCTCAGGTTGGTAGATGAAGGGCCAGCGAGGGGGCCTAGAGACGCGGCTATCGCTGACTCTGGCAAACCTACTACCGGATCTGTTGCTGCCGGTGTTGTTGAGGCCGAACTGTCTGGTAGTTTTGTTCGCTCTAGTCAAACAGCAAATTTGGAGGATGGCGCCTTCGCCAAAAAGAGTCTTGCTATGTTCGATCTCCTTGATACCGATAAAGATGGTTTTATTAGTGATAAAGAGACTGTTGCGGCCATGCAGGATGATCGTTATGTCAATGAAGAGGCGCAGACTGTGGCTGCACTTTTCAAGGCACGTCAGTCTCTCAGTCGTCTACATGATGATGTTCCTTCAGGAAATTTGGTCTCGACTACTGTCTCTGCAGGAGATCCCCGTGAGTATTCGATATCCAGAGAAGATCTTGAAGCTTATGGCGCTATGCAAGAGACTCAGCGCAGTCGTTTGGATGGCTTGAACGCCGCAAAGAACTATTTAAGTGGTGATAGTCTTAAGAAGGTCGATGCCAATGGCGACGGACAGGTTAGCCGAGAGGAGTTGGCTAAGCAGGCTCTTGACGTTAAAGACGAGCAAGAGAAGAAAGCCCTTCGTTATCTTGTCGACAATTACGATACTATCCGCGGTGCCGATACCTATTTCGGTTCGAGCAACATATCGGCAGCCGATTTTAAAACTCATGCGACGAAATTTGAGGCAACGCTGCAATCTCGGGCTGTTATTGAAGTATCCAGCGGTAAAAATTTCACTGCCGAGAGTCAAAAGCCCGGCGTTAACTATGCCTTATTCGCAGATGGTGACGCCATTAAAAGTATAAGTCCTGAAGCTATTAAACAGAGAAGCATTGGTGACTGCTATTTCGAAGCCTCACTGGCCTCGCTGGCGCAAGAGCGCCCACAAGACATCGAGAAAATGATCAAAGACAATAACGATGGCACTTACACTGTCACCTTTCCCGGTGCTCCCAATGAGCCTATTATCGTCAAGGCTCCTACTGAAGCTGAGCTCGGGGTCTACAACGCCGCCAGTGAATACGGTACTTGGGCCAATGTGATCGAAAAAGCCTTTGGCCAATACCGCCAAACCCATGGTTTGACTAGCTTGACTGACTGGATACCGGGCCAGCAAGAGCGCACCCCTACCGATGGCGCTGATGGTGGTGGTCGGAACACTGAGGCAATGAACCTTCTCAGTGCTAAGAAAAGCACCATGTCTATCTCCTATTGGAATTCTGAGGATGCAATCGCCACTGAAATTAAAGAGGCTTTGCGCGATTCGCGTATGGTTACCTGCGGAACTCCGGGTGAATCCGACAAGGATCGACTGCCTAACGGTTATCCGACCAAGCACGCTTATTCAGTAATTGGTTATAGAGAAGACGCCCAAGGACATCGCTTTATAACTGTAAGAAATCCATGGGGAAGAAGCGGTACAGACGGCACTTCTGAAGTCAGCATTGAAGAGTTCAAGCGAACGTTTAACACTTTCTCTATTGAATCGAAGTAGCACGCTCTTGCTGGAAAATTGGATTGTTGAGTACTCAAGTATTTTTCAAATACTTAAGAGCACGCGGTTTACCTACTTACTTAGCGGTCTCGACTGGATCGTGTAAGTAGCGTGATGGAGTGTCTGGCACTGTAAGAATCGCATCTTTAAGGAGTAAGAACATGGTTGGTTGAATTTTCAGTTCACCGCTGTAAGGGTGGCTGTAGGCTGACAGCATCCAGATGTTGAGGGCCATAGCCGTGGCCACAAGGGTCGTCATCATACCTTGGATCTTGGGAAATTCGGAGGCGAAAATATAGCTCAAAAATATTGTAATAGCGGCTCCGAGGCCTACTATAACCCAAAGAGCCGGCTGCATTGATGTTTGCGCTAGTAGTATTCGAGCCCGTCGATGTTCTCCCAGCGACTGCATAGAGCTAATTAGGCCTTGCTGCAAATTGCTCTGTCTATCATTCTCCGGCACCGTTGCAACGACTGATTCCCAGAGCTTTTGATAAGTTTCCCAGCCATGATTGATTTTTTCACGACGTTCCATCTTAGGCCATTCGCTATTTATAACGTCGTCAACATACTCGCGACACAATTGCCTGATTCTTGGTCGGTCGATGTCTGAAAGACCGCGAGCGACGCGAAAGACGCTAGCAACGTTGCTTGCTTCTTGTTCGTCGTGCATGCGAGCATCGTTATACTTATCCATGGCTGACGCAATCATGAAGCCGAGTAAGACAGCAAAGAGTGTGCCCACTACTCCCATCATCGCTTCGCCAGCGCTGTGATGCTTCTCTAAAACTTCTTGTTTAAAAGAGTGATTGACCAGCCATTGACCGGCCAGAGCCAATGAAACAAAAACAACTATTAGTAATGCGGCGTGTCCTAATGTATACATGACAGCAGAGGATAGCAAATCTGCGCTGGTATGGCTAGTCGGGTTGGCTCAGCGCTGTTACTGTTGTAATCGACCACCATGGTCCCTTGCTTTGGCCCCAGAGTGCAGCCCAGTACCATTGGGAGACATCTGTATAGTTTTGGCCGTTCTCGTCGTAAATGCGTTCACGTACCTGCAGCTGTCGTGTGCTTTTCTCTGCCAATAAGGCATTCCATGCCACCCCCGCTCCGTCTATTTCACGATGAAGATTGGTAATTTTGAAGCCGCTAGCGCGATAGCAATCTGCTGCCGGATGCAATTGTCTGGTGGCTTGCCTTACCCGGCGGAGGATGATTGTCTGCTTGTCTGTCTGGAAAACGGCTATTGAACCAGGGAAATTTCGGGCAAATTCTAGTTCGCTGCCAGTGAGCGGTAAAGGTCTTAGTTTTTGTCCTTCATAGGTAGTCGGCCATTGTTCTTCTTGTTTGAGAGTTGGTTTTTGCTGCGTGAAGAAGGGGATAATGGCAGCTATGGCGCAGGCTAAGTAGAAGTATTTGTAGTTGAAGTATTTGTTATTGAAGTATTTGTCGCTTGAGCTGCTGCCGCTTGCTTTTTTAGCTGTTATTTTGGATTGGTTTTTAACTGCACTCGCTGGAGCCGCATCAAGGACGGGTTCCGCAGTGCCTTCTTTGATTGTGTTCTTGTTAATGCGCTGGTCGGCAAAGTAGAGAATCAGGGCCACTAGCAAAAACGCTGTTATGCCTGTGCCTGTATGCACAGCGCTTTCGAAGTGGGCGGCTATTAATTGGGGAAGAGCTGCCGGTGCTGTAATGATTCCGGCTTCAAGATAAAACAATGATGTCACTCTTAGTACATTAGCTAGAACCGCTGCTGTGGCTGCAAAGACGAGATATAGCAAAGCTTGTACAAGGCTAGTTTTTCTCAAGCTAAGCTGCACGGCTGCCAGATAGAGAGCTGCCCAGAGCATTTTAATCCCGCTACAAGGGGCATCAATTTCTATCAGTTGGTTGTGCCATAGTAGTGACGTACCTTCGGCGCTCACCGGAAATCCGTTGATGCTCAGCAGCGATACCGCGCATCGGGCGACTACAAGTCTCAGCGGATAGCCAAGATAGAAATTGAGGGAGGCTACGAGCGGCAGCGATAGCAACAATAAGCTCCAATGCCCGCTGTTAAGGCGGCAGTGCAGCTGGCGGCGGAGGCAAATACCACAAGCAATGAGGGCCAGGGCAGCACTAATTAGTTTTGGTGCCAGTACTAGGGAGATGCCGTAAAGCGCTACCATCGCTGTTAGCGCCGTCAGCGAAGTAGGAACTTGATCGGTTTTCTTTGCTTGCTGCCGGGCGAGTAGATAGATCAGTGTAATTAGTGCCACTATTCCTAGTGGCTCGTCGGATTGATCGCTGACTCTTTGGCCGTACCAAATCCAGGCTGGCCAGAATGTCGCTAATAGAATCAGAGTTTGTGCTAGAGCCGATTGGCTGCCAGTTATCAACGACAGTCGGTTATTGCAGGCCGAGTTCAACTGTTTTGAGCCTTACGCTTTTTGCTAGCGAACCAGCTACCAGCAAACATAATCGCTAACAGCGAGAGGAGCATCCAGGTATCTGCTTCAGGTACGGGCTTGCCATCGGCGTCTACTGTATCGCCGTTAGCATCTATGAAATTGCCGTTGGCATCGGCCACTGGCTCTGGTGATTCGTCAGCTTCATTGGCCTTTTCGCCACCGATGCTTGGAGGGGCTGCGAATTGATTTTGGTTGGGGCTCGTTTCTAGTCTCAGATTCTTACCCTGCACTAGCTTGTCACTTCCGCCAGAGGCAGAGCCTTCGAGCTGCGCCACAACTCCATTTGTTGCCCCTTGCAGAATGGGGCTATCGGCTTGACGTTTCTCTGCTTCTGCGTCCTTGACTCCGCTCATAGGTGCCATCGCTATTTGCTTAGTTTCTTCACTGGCACGCATCTGCTCAATATTGCCTTCCTTGGCTCTGTAGCCAGATGGCGGTGCATTATATTGAACTCCGTTGGGTGCTGCTGACGAAGCCGCCGAGCTTAGCGAATTTAGCTGACTGGTTGCCGATTTAAATTTGAGATCGATCTGTCGACTAATGCTGAGATCGTCAGAGATTTTTCTTCTCAGCGCTCGTATTTCGCCTATGGGCTTGCGGAATCTTTCCGAAAACTTGATTTTAGGCTTGACCGCAGTGGCCAGAGTTTTTTCTTCTGGCTCGGTGACAATTGCGCTTGATACTGGGCTAATAATTTGGAATGCTTGAGCCAACACGCCTGGCTCGGAGCCCCTCGCCAGCAGGGGATTTCGCAGATCTTCGGCGATTTTTTCGTTGGCCCAGATCTGAGCCAAGCGCTTATCGACTGGAATAGTATTTGAGTTTTCAGCCGTGGCCTCTACTTCCACACCGGTTGGATTTTTAGCTACACCTTGGCTGAATGCATATTCAGGCTCGGGATTTGTGCTGGTGTCCGAGCAAGCATTGAAGAAAGTGATTAGATCGCTTTTTAGATCTCCGCTGCGCTCTACTCTTACCAGTGTCTTCTGGCTGTTGACACCATTCAAAAGCTCGTTGGGGCCTGCCATTACCTGTAGGTCAAACAATAGCGGTCGCTCGGTGCGCTTCAGGCTAGCCTGTATTCTGGCACTGCTTTCTGATGTTACTGGTTGAGCGGCATGTATCCACAAGACTGCCATTTTGCTGCCCATGGCAGCTAGGCTCAGGGCGTCATCTAGTGTTGCAGAATCGTCTTGGCCGCCTTCGGCTTTCATTGTCTTCAGAGTCTCTGCTGCAGTGAGAACTGCAGCGCTGCCTCCCGGTTGTAGACCAGGGTAGAGTTCCGTTGTTGTGTCTCCGACTACCTTGATTTGCACCTGCATTGAAGGGGGAATGGCTTTTAAAGCCTCAGCAATTTGGGCGAAAGACTGTTGCATTGAGGCCGAGCCGTCAATCACTATAAGCAAGCTGTTGATTCCGGTATAGGCGGCTGGCCGCAGGTTGCGTGTGATATTGAATTGACCAGGTAGCTCTTTGCCTTCGTATGAAATTGCCTCGCTGTTTGCATTTCTTGGGGCTGAGACAACTGCACCAAAGCATGCTAGTTTGGCGTTGTCGATGTCGCCTTTAAAGCCGCCGGCTGCCAGTGTATCGCTTGATTCAATGTTGACTTTTACTGGTGTATCAACTTGGAAATTGCGTTCCAAAAATGCAGGCATCATCAATTTTGCCTGCTTATCTTTCGTTACAGACATGGGTGCAGCGATTTGTAGTTTCACCTTGACAGTCTGGCCTGGCCTTACTGGATAGCACTGCACTAAAATCTGGTCACTGCCGCATGTACTGACGAGAAGCGGATCTTTCTTCGCCATTACTGCTTTTTTGTAGCGGGCTCTTGCCTGGCTGCGCACCATGATGGTAGCGTCCCGTTCGACATTGTTGATTATCAGAGTGGCCTTAGTCGTCACTGCATGTGGTGGCAGCAATATTTTTGCTCTGGCTTCGCGATCAAATTTAGATTCATTGGTAAAGGCAATAGACCAGTTAAGGCTAGCCAATGCAGTATTAGGGTCTATGTTTCCGGTAATTTCTGATTGCGACGCCGAAAGCCCTCTGGCTACTCCGCATACTTCTTCGCCGGCTATGTCTGTATCTATATCAAACTCGTCGTCGACTCCAGCATTGAGATTGGCTGGGTCCGTGATTACCCCAGTATGTTGAATGGTTGCCCGCGCGGCTTTGGGTATAGGAACAGAGTTGTATGGTTTGCCTGTGACCTTGAAGAATACTTTTCTATTTTGGTCAATTGTAGTGTGGTGTGCGCTTTCGTACAGCGATCCCAGAATATCTGTGGCTTTGCCTGAGCGCTCATAGCAAGAGCGCAGCAAAACTTCCTGGCTGCCGTAGCGTCTTAACCAGTCTACTCCCGCACTTGATTCAATGACGTTTTTATCCGCGGCTTTGGCTAAGTTGATTCTTGTCAAAGTCGATGGCAGCTCAATAGCAATCACCATAACAAGAATAATCATGTGGCCCATGTGCTCAAACTGATGAGCGTTGAAGTAGGTGCCTTTGCGGTCGGCTAGCCGACAAACTGTCTTTCCGGCAATCAAATTGCAGGGCACTGATAAAAGCGGAGCCAAGCCCAGCAGGCCAAAACCTAGAGCTAGAGTGAAGAAACAGGATATTGGTGTGAGCGGCAGAAACATCAATGAGTATAGACAGCTCACGCCCATGGCCATGCCGCTTGCTAGAGACATAAAGGCATAGTGGTTTGAAAGGTCTTTTCTTGTGCCTAACCAGACCAAGAAGTTACTTAGTGGAATTAAGCCAAAAAGGACAACGTGACTAGGCGTGGGAAAGGGATCAAAGAAATTGTGGGCGCAAAAATGAAAAGTTGTTTCGAACAACATTGCGATGGTTGGCAAAATTACGCCACAGAATAAAAATAGCAAGCCGCGTTTTTTGACTTGTCCGTGTTCGATTGGGTCAAAATACTTCGGCGCAAAAGATTTACCCTCTGCCTTGCCCTTGTCTGGCTTTTTTTCTTTAGACAGTTGCGCGGGCTGAGGCATTTGCATCTCCAGATTTCTGCTATGAGCAATTAAGCTGGGTTCCTGCAATCTGATATTCCCAAACCCACTACAATAACCCTCTACCATGGTAGCTGCCGATCAGAAACTTCAAACTAGGGAATATCCTGATCTGCGTCTGTCGGTTCAATTGCTTTTCGTTTGATGGTATACGATTGTCTGCATGGTGCGCTTCTGGAGGATGAGAGAGCTTGGAAATCATCGGCGGAATACTAGTATTGATTGTTATGCTGATTTTTTCAGGCATAAAAGTCGTTAAAGATAGTAACCGTTTGGTTATTTACCGCTTTGGTAAAGTGGTTGCTACCAAAGGTGCTGGCGTGCACTTGGTTATGCCAATTTTTGAAACAGCCGAGACCGTTGATACTCGGGTTAAAGTTGTGGAGACGCCAGAGATTAGCGCTACCACCCTAGAGCTTGAATCTGTAAGCATTTCGGCAGTTTGTATGTTTCAGGTGGGAGATGTGGCCAAGGCTGTTACTAAGGTTGACGACTATGTCAGCGCTACCGGCGCTGTGGTGCAGACGGCGTTGCGAACAGCCGTTTCACAGAATGATTTGCAGACTTTGCAAACCGAGCAAAAAGGAATTAACAAAAGACTGAAGGCGCTAGCAGAGAAGCATACGCGCGAATGGGGCGTCAATATAAAGTCTATTGAGATTAAGCATCTTGAGGTTGTAGCGAAAGTTGCAGTTGCCGAGATAACGGCTATTGAAGCCGAGGCGTGACATCGTCTTTCGGAAACAAAGGTTCTTTCTTGCCTAGAAACTTTGGCTTGTGATCGGTCATTACGTCAAGCCAGGCTGTCTCAGCGGCAAGTATTTCGCGGAAGTCATACCAAGATTGTATTGAGCCATACGACTGTATGCCCGCGTCCACTCCAGTTACTTCTAGGCCCAGCTTTTGCGCAAGAAACATGGCCCGGGGTAAGTGATAACGCTGGGTGACAAGTACTGCTTGCTTCACTTCGAAAATTTCTTTGGCGCGGTATAGGCTGTCATAGGTTCTAAATCCGGCGTAATCACAGGTTATGTCTGCTGCGGGAACACCATCGCGAATAGCCTCATCTTTCATGGCTTGCGGTTCGTTGTAACTAAGCTGACCGTTATCACCGGTCATAAGAAGCTTTTTTACCTTTCCTAATTTGTACAGAGTGGCTGCTGTGCTAATGCGATCTTTGAATTCGCGTGAACCAATGCCGGCACCAAATACGATGGCAGCTGATGTGGCGGGAACCATTTTTGCATCGCTGTAGATTTTGTAGGGTTGATTTTCTACTTCTTGGTAAATGGCAATGAGGCCGACTATTACTAGAGCGCTGACGAGCCCGCTGATCTCTAGCCAGCGGCGCCGCTTAGGGGCCGGGGCGGCGGCAGGGGCTTGGTTCACGTCCATGTTTTCGGTAGATTCCATAGGCAAGGATTGTACCACTAGATAAAAAGTGCTTGACAACAAGGGCGAACATTGCTACATTCTGCGTTGAGGCAGTTTGTCTCCGGCATCCTTTCTTTTACTAAGACCAAATTTCTAAGACCTGGTTCTTCTGAACTAAATGGTATTCCCTTTGGAATACTAGCTGCGGCACTTTTACTTGTGCCGGTATCGCTGGTAATGCCACGGTAGTGTCATTTTGGTTCGCTTTACTATCCCTCAATATTATTACTGGCTTTAGAGAGCCCTCACATCTTCGCGAGGCCATACTATGTTGCGCATTCAGAAACCAATGTCAGACGGCTTACGGCTAGGAGAATTACTAATCGGTGCCGGGATTCTTACAAGAGACGCTGTGGAGGCTGCACTCACTCTCGCTTTTGCTTCCAAATTACCCCTTGGTCGCGTATTGGTATCAACCGGTCAACTGCAAGATCAGCAAGTGGACCGTTATGTAGCCGTGCAAAGACGAGCACGGTCCGGTGGTCTTGGCGTGGCTGACGCCCGAAAGGTGATACAAGAGATGACCTGGGGTGCTGAGCATATTGTGGTTGGCAATGCTGAAAAGCAGCCAGACGGGCCAGCCAGTATTCTCATTGATTTACTGGGCCAAGCTGGTGTGCTTACTAAGAATGAAATTCCGTATGTTATGCGCTCCAGCATTGAGGCTGACATTACTTGCGGACGGCTTTTACTATTGCGCCGCCGCATATCTCCAGCCTTCCATCGCTATTGTATTGAGCTCTTGGTGCAGTATCGCGAAGGTAAGCTATCTTTTGCTAAGGCTGCAGATGAGTGCCGTCGCCTCTATCAAGGTGGCGCCTATGTTGACCAGCAAGAGGGCGGGGTTGGCAATGACTGTGTTCGCAAACTTGGCCAACTGATGGTTAAGGCTGGTTTTATCAATGAAACAGAACTCTTTGATGCTCTAGAAGTAAGCCTTAGTTTGAATCGCAAGCTCGGTGAGGTTTTGGTTGATGCTGGCCTGGTCGTGCAAGAAGCCGTTGACCTGTGCGTGTCTATGTTGAAGCGCATAGTTTCTGGTGAGGTTCGCCCAGCTGAAGCGGCTATTTACTTGAAGAGTCGTGTGGGCTTAAGTCAGAGACAAGGGCAGTTTGCTGGTTAATACATATTTTCGCTGTAGACTATTTAGTAACAAGTAGCTCTAGTCTCAGGCGTGTATGCTTAATCGGATTCTTTTCAGAATTGCCAACGGGGCGGGTGTGAGAACCCTGGTCGCATTCCTTACCTTGCTGCTTTTTACAGCTTCGGCGACACTCCCCGGAATTGCGGCCGACGAAGAGAGTCAAATCAAGGCTGTTCTTGATCAGTATTTCGATAATCAATTCGAGAAGGCAAAGACTCTTTGCCGTACTCTTTTGGCAGCTCATCCCAAAAGCCTCACAGCCCACTACTTGCTTGGCAATATTTGCATTAAGCTCAATCAGGTAGCTGAGGCTGAAGCCGCCTATAAGTATTGTCTGCGCGGTGGCAAAGACTCTTCGGAAGCTGTCAATGCCTATCAAGCCCTTGAGCAGATCTATGAACAACGTCGGATGGCCAGCGGTTCAACCAATAGTGTAGGCAACAGTCTTAGCAAGGGCTCGGCGCTGTCCCGTCCTACAGCGGGCACCAATCACAGCAGTGAAGAATATGTCCAAGAAGAAACGGCTCGCTTGCAAAAGGATGCCAAAGACAAGCTTGAGGTGAAGCAGCGCACTCTCGATGACCGCCTTAAGCAAGAACAAAAGGCCATGCAGCAGCAGATTGCCAATGCCCCGAGAGGCAGGCGATCTGGTTATTTTAGACAAGAGTATCAAGCCCAGGTCAAGGCCGAGTATCAAGAGCGAGTGGACCGCCTGAAGAAAGAATTCGAGCGAGAAAAAGATGAAATTAATCAGACCTGCCAGAAGCGCATTGATGGCCTGACTGAGTACCGCAACAGTATCGACAGCCGCAGGACGAACAAGTAATTTGGGAATTATTGCAGGAGTCATGATAGCCCTATGCTTTGCATTTCTCCATCTAGCCTTCTTTCACTTCCAATCCTAATAGTGTGGCGAAGTGGCGACCGAGCATTGCCGCTTGATCTGAATCAATTATGGCGCCCTTAAGATCGGCTGGATGAGCCTTAATGCCCATGATATTGGATGAGCGGAAGTCGGCTCCAGCCAGTTTAGCTTCGTAGAACTCAGCTTCTTGTAGGTCGCAGTCTTTGAAAACAGAGCCCTCCAAATTGCAGTAGCGAAAATCGGCGCCACGAAGTTGGCAGCCTTGAAAGACTACTCGTTTGAAAACGCTATCGTGAAACTGAACCAGTTCGCCCGTGCAGTTCTGCAGCAGCAGATCGCTGATATCGGCATTTGTGACATGCATACCCGTGATTTTGCAGTCGGTCATTTCTACGCGAGTGAATTTGCCATCTTCAAATTCAGAGTTCGACAAGTCGCAGGTTTCGAAGCGGATATCCACTAGTTTCGATTTTGCAAGATTTAGTGCAGAGCAGCGCACGAGCTTGAATAGGCTACGTTCGATGGTGACCCGCTCAAAAGATTGGCCGATCAGGCTTTGCCCACTCAAGATAAAGTCACCGTATTCGGTGTCGTCAGCTAGGTCAAGATTGCTGAGTGGAGCAGTTGATTTAGCAGGAAGAGATGGAGGCTTAATGATGACTTTTGCAGTCATTGTGCTTGTCTCTTTACCTGCCCCTTTGCCAGCGAGCTTACTTGCTTTCGAATTGCTTTTGTTTGAATCCATAGTCTTAACCGTATTGGTCCAATTGTTTTACGAGAATCGACCAATGTTTTGACAATCGAGATACATGGGTCGGTCTAAGATGTTCTCATGTAAACGGCTTACATGCAGGAAGAAATATGAAATTACTTCAGCTTTTGTTTGCAGGGTTCATTGTAATTACCTTTTCAGGCTCTCTAGCGTTTAAATTCTTAGCAGGTGGTACAGCAGTACCAGAATCTAGTCAGCAGCAGCAAGATCGTATAAACAAGCTGTTTGAGGAAGCGCATCGCGTTGATATTATTGCCAATACCCCGCCAGGGGAGCTTTTCGATAAATACCTAACTCGGGATCTCAATTCCTGTTTTTCGGAGCGGTTGGGGCGGAAAGTTCGAACCACTTATGAACTTTTGCAGAAGGATGCCATTCAAATTGGTCTTGGCTTTCCCTACTACTATATTTGGGTCAGAATTTTTGATGAAAAGAGTGGTGAACTGCTCGATGAAGGAGTGACTAGCGCCAAAGCAATGCTTCAAAGAGATTTTGGAATTGGAAGCAAGGTCTGGCATGCAGAACAGATTTTGAAAAATCCAAGCTTCCCTGATTTCTTTCCGGACAGCCTCTGTCTTGCTATTTTAGGTCGGGCTACAGTTGTACAGGCTACTAATAATGTCAGCAAGGCTTTGCATATGAAAAACTAGTGCAGTCTGACTGGTAACCTTTTTGAATCCACCCTGGGATCTCTAGCGATCCGCCTAGCGGATGATAGAGCCGCAGCGTTAGCTTGCTACTATAAATACATCAGAGACGCCCACCCCAAGCATGATCCTCTTAAGGATTTGAATTTCGGAGGATGGGCGTCTTTTTTTGCTTTGTTTTAGTTCTTACATCTCCTATTTCTGAGGTTTTTTCGTGAAGACAATCATTGAGCCTTTTCGCACCAAAGTAGTGGAAGCAATTAAGTTTACGACCCGCTCAGAGCGAGAAGAGATACTCAAGAAAGCCGGATACAACCTCTTTCAGATCAGAGCCGAAGATGTAATGGTTGACTTTCTCACCGACAGCGGCACCTCTGCTATGTCTAGCGAGCAGTGGGCTGCGCTTATGCGCGGTGACGAATCTTATGCTGGCTGCTCCAGCTATTTTCGCTTTGAAGAGGCGGTGCAAGAAATATTCGGTTTCCCTGTCGTCATTCCTGTGCACCAGGGAAGAGCAGCTGAGCGACTGCTTTTTGGTGAGCTTGTAAAAGCAAATCACATAGTACCAAGCAACACCCACTTTGATACAACCAGAGCCAACATTGAGTTTCTCGGTGGTGAAGCAATTGACTTGCCCTGCCAGGAAGCAAAAGATTTCTCTTCAACTTTCCCTTTCAAAGGCAATATGGATATTGAGGCGCTCAGGGCGTTGCTTAAAGCAAAAGCTGAATCGATTCCCTTCATCATGGTTACCGTCACTAACAATGCTGTTGGTGGGCAGCCTGTCTCCGTTGAAAACGTTAGAGAGATCAGTCAATTGGCCAGGCAGTTCTGCAAGCCTCTCTTTATTGATGCCGCCAGGTTTTCTGAGAATGCTTATCTAGTCAAGCTGAGAGAGCCTGCTTACGCCGATAAGTCGATTGGCTATATTGCGCGGGAGATGTTCGGTCTTGCTGATGGTTGCATGATGTCGGCCAAGAAAGACGGACTGGCGAATATGGGCGGCTTCATTGCCTTGAAAGATGAGGCGCTAGCCAATTCAGTTAGAAACAGGCTGATTATTACGGAAGGTTTTTCTACCTATGGCGGCTTAAACGGCCGCGATTTGGAGACAATTGCTGTTGGATTGCATGAGGCAATGGACGAGGATTACCTCTGCTATCGACTTGCTGCGGCGAAGTATCTCGCCAGTGGATTGGGTGCTGCTGGAATTCCTGTGGTTGAGCCCTCTGGTATGCACGCTGTTTATATCGACGCCAAGAAAATGCTGCCGCACATTGAGTCGCGCTATCTTCCCGGGCAGAGATTGGTCTGTGAGCTTTATTTGGAATGTGGGCTGCGCTCATGTGAGATCGGCACCGCTATGTTTGGCCACACTAAAGCCGACGGCAGCCAGGAGCCAGCCAGGCAGGAATTGGTGCGCTTAGCGCTGCCCCGTAGAGTTTACGGACAGAGTCACTATGACTATGTGATTGAAGCCTGTCAGCTGGTGCAGGAGCGCAGTCAGTCGCTTGTAGGCATGACCATTGCCAGTGAGCCGCCGTTACTCAGGCATTTTACTGCTAGGTTCACACCGCTAGAGCCTGCTAAGTGCAAGCCCTTGGAGGCTGCTGGTGTAACTCAAAAGTAAGAAGGGTAAAGCGGCCCTACTTTTTCTCTTTGCTATGACCAGCGCAGCATGCGCCCACAGGCTGGCCGTTTTTGCCTAGTATAGGCTTGCCAGCAGAAGTCGCGGGTTTTGCGGAAGTGTTTCCCGGTTTACCGCTTGCGCTCTGACTTGCCGTTCCAGCGCTATTGCCATTTGGCGTAGCGCTGCTCTTCGCTGCTGCAGAGCCGGGCTTGTCCAAGGTCTTCACTGTGCCGGGCTGCCACAGTCTGTTTTTGCGATACTTTTGAATCACCGCAGTTGGCTCATCAAAGGGGTATTCCTTCTCAAACATGATGTCGATGGCTTGCTGAATCTGCTTCATCGATTTGCCTTCGCGCTTCATTTTCAAGGCTATGAGCGCTTCTTCTTGGCAGATGTGACAATCAACGCCGTGATCGGTAGTAAAGCAATCGAGCAGGCTGTCGTGGTCATCGGTCATGTCGCAGCCGCAGTAGCAAAAGAGCTTGGCGCAAATCTCGGGGCAAAGTTGCGCGGCGGCATAGCCCGATTTGGCGTGGCCGAAGAATCTGTTGGGGTCTAATACTGGTGGTTCGCCGGGAACGCTGGGCTTGTCGCTGGGATTACCGCTTGAATTGCCGTTGGGCTTATCGCTGGGGCCTGCGCTTGTCTCACTGCTCGACTTCTCGCTGGGTTTATCGCTGGATTTATCGCTGGGCGTTTGGGTTGCTGCGGCGATGTCGGCTGCTGGCTTAGCTGCTGCCGTTTCTGCCAAAGCTGAAGAGGTCGGCCAGGCAAGTGTTGCTACCGTAAGTGAGGTAAGCAGCAGTGACTTGGCTGAAGTGGACATAGATTAACTGGACCTCAGATTCCGGCCTGTTCCAGGCCAACTATGTAACAGATTATAGATAATGGCGGCCGATATTGCTGCGATGTTGCGCTATTGCTTCGCCAGCTGGGGTCTTTTACCATGTTTTTCAAGAGGATTTGTTATCATGAGCAATCTGGTAAGAGATATAGAAAGTGACTATGCAATACGACGTAGTGGTTATAGGCGGCGGACACGCCGGGTGTGAAGCAGCAAATGCCAGCGCCCGTATGGGTTTGAGCACCCTGCTATTAGCTGTTAATCTCGACACAATCGGCGCTATGCCTTGCAACCCAGCCGTTGGCGGTCCTGGTAAGACTCACCTTGCCCGCGAAGTTGATGCTCTGGGCGGCGTTATGGGCATTGCCACTGACGCTACTTACCTACAGATTCGCATGCTCAACTCTAGCCGCGGCCCCGCAGTGCAGTCTCTGCGTGCTCAGTCAGACAAGCGCGAGTACTCCGCCTGGATGAAAGAGTACATGGAGTCTTTGCCCAATCTCACCTTGAGACAGGGCATGGTGAAAAACTTGCTGCTCACAGACGGCAAGGTTTCAGGAATTGAGCTTGCTTTTGGCGACCAAATTGCCTGTAAGTCTGCTGTGCTTTGCGCTGGAACTTTCCTCGAAGGCACAATCTGGATTGGCAAAGAAACTATGCCCGCCGGTCGGGCCGGTGAGTTTCCTGCTGTTGGCTTGTCTGCATTCTTGCGTGCTCTGGGCTTCACCACTGGGCGCTTAAAAACCGGCACTCCTCCGCGCATTGATGGTCGCACCATTGATTATTCGCAATTACCTGTTGTGCCAGGTGATGACCAGTTGCAGTTCTTCTCATTCCTCGACAAGCGGCCTGTGCTGCCACAAATTCCTTGTCACCAGACTCGTACTAATGAGAAAACTCACGAGTTAATCCGTGCCAATCTCCATCAATCACCTATGTACTCAGGCATGATTCATGGCGTGGGGCCACGTTATTGCCCATCAATTGAAGATAAAGTTGTGCGTTTCGCTGACAAGGATAGCCATTCACTATTCCTAGAACCAGAAGGCCGCTCGACCTATGAAGTCTACTTGCAGGGCTGCTCTACCAGTCTGCCTGTGGCTGTGCAGCACGATATTGTGCATTCGTTGCCTGGTTTGGAAAATGCATCGATGGTGCGTCCAGCCTATGCTGTGGAGTACGACTATCTTCCTGCGATTCAATTCAACCATGCTTTAATGGCTAAAGATTTGCCTGGATTCTTTGCTGCTGGTCAGATTCTTGGTACTTCTGGCTACGAAGAAGCGGCTGCACAAGGCATCATGGCTGGTATCAATGCTGCTCTCTACGCCCTTGAGCGCGATGCTTTCATCCTGCCCCGTTCATCTAGTTATACTGGCACTTTGATTGATGATCTGGTCACCAAAGAAATTGGTGAGCCCTATCGTATGATGACTTCGCGTTCTGAGTACCGACTGCTCTTGCGTCAAGACAATGCTGACATGCGCCTCACTCCGCTTGGTCGTGAAGTTGGCATGGTCGACGATCATCGTTGGCAGCTATTTGTCGCTAAGCAAGAAGCAATTGAAACTGAGAAGAAGCGCGTGAAATCAGTGCGCATTCATCCCAACCCAGAGTGGGAAGAAGCCCTTGCGCCCTACGATGAGTCGATGAAACAGTCAGCTACTTTAGAAGAGCTGCTGCGCCGCCCTAAAGTTCCATACTCAGTAATTAACACGCTCTCTCCTGCATCAGAAGAAGGCTTTGCTTTTGGTTTGGAAGTTGAAACCGACATCAAATATGCTGGCTACATTGAGCGTCAGCGCTTGCTTATTGCTCAAACTGAAAAGCTTGATGGTTTCAAGCTTCCCCTTGATTTCAACTATCTGGCTTCAGACCATTTGTCCAAAGAAGCGCGCGAGAAACTGAACAAGATTCGCCCTATGACTTTGGGGCAGGCCTCACGCATTGGCGGCGTCAGCCCTGCTGATATCTCAGTGTTGATGGTGCTTTTGGAGCAACAGCGTCGAGCCGATAGCGCTCGCGATAAGGCTGGCGTTTCTGTTTAAGACTCTTATGCCGGCGAGAATTTTCACTGTAGGAGCCTTGTTGGCTCTCACTATTGCTTTGCTGCCTGTGCAGGCGCAGGCAAGAGATCAAGAAAGAGTCCAAGAGCAAGGCCAAGAGAAAAACGCCTTCAAATTATCTGGTGGCATTACTCATAGCGAGTCTTTAGAGCCGCTGCCAGAGAGCGAGAGAGTAGGTGCTGTTCAAGGCGCTGCTTCGGCCGCTGCAATTCCGGCTGTGGCAATACCTGCTCATAATCCACCTGCTCTCGTCAATCCGTATCGCAAATCGAGCTCTAGCAGCAGCACCAGCCCCGCTGTCAGTAACCCGGCTGCTAGTAACCCAGCGGTTAACAATCCTGCTGGCAGTAATCCGGTTGTTAGTACCTCAACCAGTCAGCAAACTCAAGCACCGACTGAGACTGAGTCTCAGGCTCGGCAGCGCAATTTGCTCTTGTATTCGCGCACTCCTCATGTTGATCCGGGCCAAGCGCTGTATAAAAAGCGCCTACGCGAGGCGGCGGAGCAGAACACGTTAGCTACCGCTGTGAAGCGCCCGGGCAAGCTACAGATTAAGGTTCCGTTTTGGTTGGCTGGCCAGTGGCAGCGCACAGAATCTAATGAGTTGTCGCGCAAAGAATTGCCCAGCGGCAAAGAGTTGAAGCCGATTGGCAAACAGGCTGCTCGTGTTACCGATTACTTTGGCAGCTATAAAGACCGGCGCGGCAATGTATTCATGATTGTGCCTTTGGGCGCCGCGGGTGCTGTCGATCGCGGCTTTGCCGTGGATTATCACCGCGTCAAGAAATACGAAATGATTTTAGACGGTAAGAATTCGGCTGTGATTAAGGTACAGGCCGTCCATAAAGTTGTGAGCAAGAAAGAGAAGAGAGTGGTGGAGGCCTATCAAGACGAAGAGCTAAACCGCTATACCTTGATACGGGATGGCCTGGTTAAGAACGATAGCTCAGTCAAGGTTTTCGACCAACTGGGGCAAGCAAAATTGATTACTCGCGCAGTTTCTACTGAACGGCGGGTAAAGAGAATATGAGTGAAAATAGAAAGTGCTGTTAGAAATTGAAATCAGAAAGTAGTGGGATTTGTATGGTCACTGAGCAGTTAGGCTTCGATGCAATTAATTTGCGCCTTGAAGGCTGGACAGCCGTGCACGCCGATAGCCAGCGGCGGCAGTGGATGCGAGACGCTGAGGGCGACGAGTTTGCCAGCACGCTTTTGCTCACTTATCAGCCCGAGGCTCTGGAAGGAATTGATTTAGACGACCATGTCGGTGTGCGCAAGGCCGTGCGTGATATCGCTGACCAGGCCGGTCAGATTATGGTGTCTGTTGATGTTGTTGGTGCTGCTGGAGTGCCTGCGCTTTGGTACATACTGAAGCAGAATCAAGCCCCAAGTGGCATGGTCTATTCTGGTTGTTTGATATTGCCATTCACCAATAGTTTCTTTACTCTGCAGTTGATGTGCATGGAGACTGGAATCACAGGCATTCGAGAAGCGATTGTTATGGACCGTTTCATTGCCGCTGGTGTTTCCATTCGCGAATTGTCTGAGTCGGCAACGCGCTTTGAGCATGGCACAGCCAAGGGTCACTATTCACCTGACGCACCTGAGCACGATGTGCAATTCCCGAATCATCCTCTTACAAGAGTGCGCCGCTATTTCCGAGACATCCTTTCGGTGCTCTCGATTAAGGGTGTTTACTGATGAAGTTTATGAGTCTCTTTGGCATGGATGCTGAAGAGATGAAACGTCTCAATGACGAGAACGAGCGTGAGTACGAAGATTATTGTGCGCGGGGAATGGTCAAAGAAGCGAAACTGTCGAGAGCGCTGTCTGAGTGTTTCGAGCTATTGGTGTCATTCTCTGGTAGCTGGTCTGAAGTGCGAATCTTGCAAGTTCAGGACAAGTTGAATCGCTCGCGCTTTAGGACTGATCCCGTGGTCCTGCTGGAGAGGCAAAAGCTTGAAGCAGACTTGCGTGAGCTAGAAAAGGCTCAACGCTTGGATCGCAATGTGGGTGTGTTAGCGCGCTGCCTTTTGTTAGGTGTGACTACGTTTGGCACTCTTTTGATTGGCTTTGATGGTCTGATTTTGGAACCAGAAGGAATTCTTTCGGTGGCTGCCTGTTGGAGTTTGGTTTTGTTTCTCTGTTGGATTTATCGGGATGAGAGCAGTAAAGCCTGATTGCTCAGCAGCGCTGGCAAGTTTCTTTAATTCTTTGAGTGCCGTATCTGAATAGTCAATCGCCCAAGCCAAGCTGTTCTCTCACCGATGCCCCGGTGTGGATTTGTTCTTTGCCAGAGAGGATACGCTCAAGAGTGGCTTCAGCCAAATAGAAGTCTTCGATCGTTTCTATATTGTCTTCCACCATTCGCTTAATGAAAAAGCTTTTGGCGCGCCCTGTTTCCTTTGCAAGGATACTCAAACGCTCTTCTATTTCTGGGGACAAGCTAACTGAAGTAGTCATAGATGCTTACCTGTAATAGATGTATTGATTGTATTGCTAGTATGACAAACTGCCAATTCCATTCTTCTGGTGGGGTTGCAGCTCAGTTCTGTGGTGTCTCCCTATAGCAAACCACAAGTAAGTTCGTCGATGAGTGTGCCTCTGGCGATTGCTTTGGAGCGCATTTCGTTCAACAATTTGAAGTTTGACACTTTATAGAACCAGCCCTTGAACTGGCCATAGTGCGGCTCGACCCCAAAATCAGAGAGTACGCTGTCTAGGATCTGCAATCTGGCTAAAAGAATTTTGGTGTCGATTGGTTGGCTGAGGCCAAGAACTGCCATGGCTTCTTCCTTGCTGTCGTTGCAATTTGTTGCCTTGAAGTTAGAGAGTCTGATCATTATCAATCCGCTAACATCACCTGCCGTAGCTGACTGTGGAAGGCTTAGAAGTAGTCGACTAATAGGTAAAGCCGTAAGTTCTTTCGGCGGTCCAACGAGGCCATGGTGCGAATAAAAAGTGTCGCCGCGCGCTATCCGGTAGGCCGCTCTATCTAATTCTGTCCATCCTGCACGCTCAACACTAGAGACGTATGGCAGGGTTTCCACGTTATGATTGAGGTCGTAGAGATATTGTCTGGTAGTGTTCGCCCAGTTTCCAGCTGCTAGAACTACAATAGCAGCGGCTATTGGCAGCAATTTTGATTTTTCAATTCTGATCAGTTCGTGCATTGCTATCTGTTTCGCGAGGTGATGGTGCTAGAGCAAATTGAAAGTAAGGTCGTCGATTAGTTTGGCTCTCATCTCTTCTGCCAGTTTTTTTTCAGCAACCAGTCGGAATGGTGAGTTCCATTCGAAGCCGGCACAGTGGGTACCTAGCCTGATATCAGTTTCCATATAGGTTGCCAGACAGGAGTCTAGAAAATACATTCTGGTCTTGAGCAAGTCTTCATCATTTGAATCACTAACCCCAGTTATTTGTTGTGCTTCGTATATGCGGTCCGGCACCCCGTGCTCTCTCAGCTTTGCAAGTCTGCGATAGATGGTATCTCTAACTTCATCTCCAGACGCTGCTATTGGCAGCTTTAGCAATGTTTTGCACAAGTATAGATGTCGTTCTGGTACTGACCCCACTCCAACCAGGCCGTGTCGAGGAGGGGGGTGCATAATTTCATAGATTTCCCTGTCTGTAGAACTCCATTTCTTTCGTATCTCTGAGGGTACGGGTGGCAACCTATGTCCATGAATATCTAACCAAGCCTGCGCTCTCAATTCGTTGAGAGAGTTGCTGGATAAAAACATGGCAAAGGAAAGAGCGGTAGCGGCAGCGCATGCCATTAGGCGGGTTTTGGGAATTTTGGGTAGCAGTATCATCACTTACCTAGCCTTTTTAGCACCTTCATTCTGTCGTTAACTTGAGGCCCCGGCAATGGTGTCATTCCCAATGCCGCCGGCGCTGCATCTATGCACCGCAAGATATTCGGTGCATACTTGTGGACAGGTTTCTAGATGAGCTATTGAAATGCGTACTCGTTTGCTTTTACTTCTTGTTTGCTGCACTTTTCTGGGAGTAGCATCTCTTGACGCTAAAGAATCAAAGCGGAATCAGGTACTAATCCATCAAAAAGAAGTCGAGTTGCGCACAGATGATGCCAATCTCTATTTTATGGGCTTTCCCTTGACCAAGCGAGTGATCGGGCCTGGTGATGTTGTTCAAGTCGCTACCAGACAACCGATTCGCAAAGGCGATGTTGCCCAAAGAAATTTGCTGTACCTTATCGTTCAGCCAAAAGGCCTGATATTGCCCGCTGGTCAATGCACTTCTTTATCTCAATGCGTGGGAAAGGCCGCTGTGAGAGATCTTCTTTTGAACCAGAACTTGGTTATATCTGACTTTGAAAAATGTTCAATAGTGACGAGCAAAGCTGTGCGAGCACGAGGTGCTATTGCTGCTGGGCAGTTTGTTTATCCAGCTTTTGTTGAATTAGTGGAAATACCTGTGGCTCCGAACAAGACACCGATGAATTGGATGTCATCGTTAGACGAAGTGGTTGGCCGCAAAGCGAAACGAGACATAAACATTGGACAAATTGTGACTGAGGATTGTTTCGGTCCAAGGGGATCGATTTTTAACCCAGAGCCGGTAATGCAGTTCGATTCTGGTGGAGGAGCTCTCAACCCGCAAATTCAGTATTAATAGTTGCGAGTGACAGCCCTGTTTCGGGCAAATCTGGAGGCGTTAATCATTGAGTAGTTCGACAAACCGACCGACAAGAGCAAAAACGCTGCTCGCAATTGCTTTCACTGGAAGTATGATCACTTCTCAATTGCCAGCTCTTGGCCAAAAGTCGCCGGAGGCCGCGGCTTCTGCCATAGAAGGTATTACAAAGAACGAGCTATCAACGCCAGAGGAAAAGGCATACTGTTTGCTGCAACTGGCGTTTTGCTGTATCAAAGGTGGCGACATGACTGCCTTAGCAGAAAGTTTTAAGACAAACTTGGTCAAGCTTGGCCCTGCTAGTTTTTTCAGTACTTCATCGAGGTTTGAAAATCCCTTAGTTTCATGGGTTAACAACGTTTCTTTGTTAAGTCATTCTGCTGCAACCGCTCAGAGTGAGACTGTCAAAACTAAGATTTCTAGTGGGAATCTTGCCCTGGCAGATAAAACAATCGAAGCTGCGATTCAGCAATTGGGTCAGGGTTCTAAGAAGGCTGAGGCCTTGAATTTGTACTTAGTAGCTTCCTGCCTTTCTCGAATTGTAGAAAACACCCGGAACGAGCAGAAGTGCGCCAAAGTATTGAATGAAGCAATTCAAGCTTGTGAATCAAATGAGATGGTCGATAGCAACCAAATTAAGGTGATCTCTTCGATTCTAAATTCAATGGCCTATGGGCTTATTCCAATTCGTATACCTGACTACCAAATGAAGTCACCTCAGCAACTGCCAGCATTTGACATGAAGAGTTACGATGAAAGCGAGCGGCTTAAGTTGAGAGCCGCAGCCTTGCTAGACAGATTGCCGGCTGGTGACCACGCAAGAAGAAAAGTTCATCGAGATCTGTCTCTTTGGTATTCGCAATTAGGCAGAGATGATAAAGCCCTTAGAGAGAAAGCGGAACTGTTTAATCTGGTTGGGGTGAAGGATGATCGTATTTTGTATCCACAGTCAGGTATGTGTGGCCATTTGGTTTGGTGGATAGCTGCGCAATCAAATATTACTGGCCTTTGCGGTATGGGCTAATTTCTGATGAGTAGGGAGTAGCTGAGTTTTGACTAGTTCGACAAACAGACAGACAAGCGCCAAAGCCATGCTAGCGATAGCTTTTGCTGGGAGTGTACTAACCTTGCAGTCTCCGGTTTTTGGACAGGAGCCGCCTAAGACTTCTTCGTCTTCTGTAATTGATGTTATTGCAATGAATGTAAAAGCAACGCCGGAAGCTAAGGCCTATTATTTGTTGCAGCTCGCTTATTGTTATTGCACGGGCGGTGATACGACTGGCTTAGAAATTCATATTAAGTCGAATCTCATTAAGTCAGACAACCTAAGTCTTTTTTACTCATCGTATAGAGGGGAGCCTTTCTTAGGCTCCTGGGCTAGTAGTGTTTCCTTGTTAAGTCAATCTGTTGCTAAAGAGGAACAGAGCAAGACTGGTGATACGAAAATTTCAAAAGAGCATCGTACGTTTGCCGATAAGGCGATCACTGCCGCTGTTGCGCAGCTTGGTTCAGATTTTAAGGAACCTCTTGCCCTGAAATTGAATATGTACTTAATTGCCTCCTGCCTTTCTCGAATAACAGGCAACACGCAGAATGAGCAAATGTGCACCAAAGAGCTGAATGCCGCGATTCAAGCTTGTGAAGCCAGTAAAACTGTCGACAGCGGCCAAATCAAAGCGGTTGCTTCAATCTTAAATTCAATGGCGTTTGGTCTTATACCGATTCGTATACCTGACTACCAAGCGCAATCACCTTCGCAACTGCCAGAATTTGACAGGAAGAATTTCGATGAAAGCGAGCGGCTTAGGTTGAGAGCTGCAGCCTTGTTAGACAGATTGCCGACTGGTGACCAGGAGAGAAGAAAAGCTCATCGCGATCTGTCTCTTTGGTATTCGCAATTAGGTAGAGACGATAAAGCTCTAAAGGAAAAAGAGGAACTATTTAAGCTGGTTGGGGTGAAGGATGATCGAATTTTATATCCGCAATCAGGCGTGTGTGGTCATCCGATGTGGTGGACTACTGAGAAATTAACTTACGAGAGTAATTGCGGTATGGGCTAGTATCCACCAGATAAGGACGTGCCAAGCTTTGACTAGCTCGACAAACAAACCGATCAATTCTAAACCAGCAAGAACAAAAGCCTTGTTAGCAGTTGCTTTCGCTGGAAGTATGCTCACTGCGCAACTACCGGCCCTTAGCCAAGCGCCACATCTGGCTTCAGCTTCGATGATCGATTTTATTTCGAAGAATTCTCAAATACCAGAGGAAGAGAAGGCATACCGCTTGTTGCAGCTAGCCAATATCTATATCACCGGCACTCCTTCCACTGTTTGGGAGGCTTCTGTTCGGGCAGGCTCGGGCGAACCTCGCTCTAACAGAGATATTCAGATTTTATTGAGGCGTGAAGGTTACTTACTTTCTTGGGCTGATGCAGTTTTTTTGCGTAGTTATCAATATGGCAGTACTGCTCTTAGTGAGGCTGGCAGAAAGAAGATTTCTATTGAGCACCGAGTCGTTGCGGACAACGCCATCAGGGCTGCTATTGAACAGTTAGATCAAGGTTCCAAGAAAGTTGAGTCATTGAACATGTACTTAGTTGCTTCTGGCCTTTCTCGAGTGACTGGAAATACACGGAACGAGAAGAAGTGCACCAAGGTACTAAATGCAGCAATTCAGGCTTGTGAAGATAACAGAACAGTTGATAGCGCCCAGATCAAAATGATTTCTTCAATCTTAGATTCAATGGCCTATGGTCTCATACCTATAAGCGTAGAAGACACCCAAGCACAATCACGTCGGCGACTGCCAGCATTTGATATGAAGAAATTCGATCAAAGCGAGCGACTCAAGCTTAAAGCTGCAGCCCTTCTTGATAGGCTGCCTGCAACAGATCATGATAGAAGAAAAGCTCATCGCGATTTGACACTTTGGTATACGCAATTAGGCAAGGACGAAAAGGCACTCAAAGAAAAGGAGGAATTATTTAAGTTGGTTGGCGTGAGGGACGACAAGATTTTGTATCCGCAACCGGGAAGCTGTGGCCATCCGCTTTGGTGGTCAGTTGTCATAGTGGCGGACTTTCTAAAATGTGGAATGGGCTAGTGTTATCTGCATGAATCCTAAAATTCCAAAACTCGGACTTTCACTTATGCCAACCGAAGATTTTCGGCAGGCTACTGATGAATTGTTCCAGCGTAACAAGGTTGAGACTCTTGAATGGAGTTTTGATTTTGGTTTCAGCGGAGCTGCAGCAGAGCCGTGGTGTAATGACCTGCTAGATAAGTTTAGTGCTGCTGACTCGTTAACAGGTCATGGCGTCGAGCTTTCACCTTTGTCTGCCACGTTTTCTCGACGACAGCGAGACTGGCTCGCGCAGGCCCGCGAAGAGTTTCAAAATCGAAGATATCGTCACGCATCGGAGCATTTCGGTTTCTCCGAAGCTGGGCCGATTGAGAAGGGTGCACCGCTGTCGGTGCCAATGAATGAGCAGTCACTTCACCGTGGTAAGGAGATGATGAAGCGCTTTGCTGACGCTGCCCAATGCCCGGTGGGCCTGGAGAATCTTGCATTCGCGTTTTCTCTTGAGGATGTGAAAAGACAGGGCGACTTTATTGATCAGTTGATCTCTGAGGTCGATGGTTTTTTACTTTTAGATTTGCACAATATTTTTTGTCAGGTCGCTAATTTCAATATGCCTGAGCTTGAATTGTTGAATTTGTATCCATTGTCTAAAGTGCGCGAGCTGCACCTCTCAGGTGGCTCTTGGAGCCGCTCTATTTCTGGTAGGCGCCTAGCTGTCCGGCGAGATACGCACGATGATGCCGTGCCGCGAGAAGTTTTCAACTTAACTGCTTTGGCGCTTAAGCTTTGTCCAAACGTAGAATTCGTTATTCTTGAACGACTTGGCTACACCATGATGGAGCCAGAGCAGCAGCAAGAGTTTCGTGATGACTTCGATACTATAAGAGAGATATTGGACCACTGCTATGTCTGAAGATTTGAAGTATTCTGAATTCCAAAACGCGCTTTTAGGCCTGCTTGCTAGCGGGTTGCCAGAAGAAACTATCATTGCGACCTTAAAGTCAGACTCTCGCTTCGATGACTACCGTGATTATGTAGACCAGTTCGACCCTGATATGGTGGCAGTCGCTTCTGAATTGATGGGCAAGTGGGCTCGGCGGAAGGTCGATTAGTTTCACTACTCTCCCGGCACTTTCAATCCCGCTAGCTTATAGCTATAACTCAGACTAGACCCAAGTTCTGGTCGTTCATGCATACCAGCATTTTTGGCGGCGATATTGGCTTTAGCAATTATTTGCTGAAGATAAGGCTGGTAGGCCACGCCTTTATTTGGCAACACTGAGCCTACAAAATAATTGTCTGCTAGAGGAACGATAATGTCTGCAACTGTGTGTTCATAGGGCTTTACCGCATGAGATTTGGAGATATCCACAAGGTTAAAGCGCTGACCAACTGGATCAACCAAGATGTTTCCTGGCTTGGATGGGTCAAATTGTAAGCCATGCTTCTCCACTGCCATCATCGTTCTAGCCAACTCGTCGTAGGCTGATTGGGGCAGCTCAGCGCTAGCTTTTACTCCCTTGGCAAAGGCTGCTTCAGCTGCTTCTGGACCCATCTCTCGGCGCGCCTTGGCCCCTGGTGCACCGGCGGCAAAACCATCTTGTTTTTTGAGGATTTCAAAGTCGCCCAGTTTTGCTACGGGCTGACCGACGTTGTGACCAGGCATGCAGTCTGCTACTTCTTCAATTTTTCCAGTTGGCGGTTTGCCTTTGGCAAACTCTGGCACTTTGACGACAAAGTCGTTGGTGAAATCGAGCTTGTACACCGCACCATTGCTGCCGCGACCGAGGAAGTTTTCTTCTTTTACCGAAGCCATAATGTTTTGCTCTGTGGCTTGTGCAGCTTTCATCTGGGTGGAAAGCTTTTCGAAAGTGTGCGGAGTTGCCCCCAGTTCCATTTTCTTGCCGAGGCCTAGCCCTGCTCCCATCTCCATGCGCGCTAGTTTCGAGCCCACACCAAAACCGGCAAAGCCTGAAGCGGCCATGAGGGGATAATCAAAGGCCATTCCACCCAGTGAATTGCCTAGTTGCACTTTATTGTGTTCGAGGGTGCGGGGGTCTTTCCAGACTTGATAGGCCGGTACGCCTACTTTTGTGCCAACGTCGACGGCAGCTACTGCTCCTAAGATTTTGCCAGCGTTTAGGGCAGCACCTTCGACGTAAGGAGCCACTACTTTTCCAAACACCTGGGGCTTCTTCAAGGCTAGGGCAAAGGCGGCACCAATGGCGACGCTTGTAGCGACTTCTACGCCGGTCTCGCTCAGCTTGTCACCAGTCGCGTCCTTGGCTCTGTCTACGAAGGCCTGAGGGGTGCGCTTGAGTGCTCCTAATAGCAGGTTAGCTTCACTGGAGAGCTTGTCGGCTGTTGTCTGTTCAACTGATGCCTGGGTTTCTCTGGGCGCGCCAACTTCTGCCGTTTTTGAGTCGGCTTCGCGTCTTTGTTCGTGTCCGTGGGGGAGCTGGGGCAATTGAGTGGCCTATCAGAGCTTCCAAAAGGAAGTTCAAGTTTCCGATCGTAAAAACTACTCTAACAATTAAAAAGGGCAGCGACAAATTAGTTCTTTGCCCCTGCCCTATTCATTTGTTAAGCGGTCATCTAAAGCGAGATTGTGTAAGCAACAGCTTTTTGCTTCTTCTTAACGCTGATATCAACTGCCAAATCTTTCGAGTTCTTCACCGCTGTTTCTAGCGATTCAATTACTTCTGAGTACTTGCCGCTAGCCGCTGAAATTGAAGCTGACACTGCTGCAGTTGCTGGTGCAACTACTGCTGCCATCGCAGGAACTAGTTCTGGTACAGATATCGGAGCTACTACTGGAGCTGCAACATCTGCCACTGCTGGCTTGTATTTAGAAGCAATTTCCATCATGCGTTCGTGAGAAACAACATTCATGCGGGTAACTAGCCCAAGTTTTTTCATGACTACAAGAATCATGTAAGAAACGTCCAGTTCCCACCAGGCCATACCGCTTTTAGCTGAGCCAGGAGCGGCGTGGTGATTGTTGTGCCAGCCTTCGCCCATAGCGAGCAAGCCTACCCACCAAACATTGACGCTGTCGTCGTATCCGGCATAGGTCTTGTAGCCCCATTTAGGCAAGTGGCAAAGAACGTTGAGCATAAGTGGAATTTGTTGCACGGCCAAACCAGCCAATAGACTAGCTAGTGCTGGTACCCAGCCGAAGGCGGCTAAGATGGCAGCGCGGAAAAGCAAGTTCAGTGCATAAGAAAGAGTGTGGGCTTTGCGCCAGTTTCCGCCCTGTTCGAGGAAAGCGTAAATTGGATCGTTGATCAAATCTTTCGCTTGAACATTTGGGTCAATGTGCGATGGATAGCTCATTTTGGCCAACCAGCCAAGGTGGGCGTAGGCAACACCGTAACGTGGTGAGTGCGGATCTAATTCTGTGTCTACGTGGTGGTGGTGGGCCCGGTGCATGGTGCTCCACCAGATTGGCGAACCTTCAAAGGCTAGAAATCCGGGCAAGACCCAGAAATATTCCACCCATTTAGGGCAGCTGTAAGCTCTGTGAGATAGGCCGCGGTGATAACCGAGGGTGATGCCACAGGCGTGCCATACGTAGAAGATGGCGAAAAGTACAATGAATTCGAGCATAGTTTTTTCCTCTGAGCGTATCAATGCCACCACTTGAGGTGGCTGCTCAATGTCTCGTTGTGGTTCTTAAAGTCTTCGAACAGGTAGCACTATTACCTGTACAAAGCAGATTCAGGTCTTCCTCTGCGGATGTCCTGACTCTTCTCTGATTGCTCAACGAACTTGTCGGTCCATTGGTCAGCCATGAGCAGATCCAAAAACTGCTCTAACGTCTCCGGTACTTCAGCCACTTGCAGTATTCTGCGGCCATCGTTGTCGGGCCCTGGATATTGGTTCCAGACCAAGCGGTCGAGTTCCATGCCTTTGCGATTGTAGTAGCCCAAGAGTGCCAGCCCGATTTCTTTCGAAACTGTGGCTTTGTCCTTGACCTGCCAGTCTCTGAGAATTGTACGGCCTATTCCTATAGAGTAATAGGCGCGTTCTTTCTCAAACTTTGGTTCGTCGATGAAGAATGCCCAAGTGGTTTCATCAACATTGTCGATATATGGCTCGCATCTTATTTGGAAGAGGCGGCCGGTGCTTGATGTTTGGGAGATTGGACCAAATCCCGAGCTCATCAAGTGGATTTCAAGTACGCGCAGAACGTGGGCGTTAAAACTCAGGCTTTTTTGATCGGCTTGAAGCTGAAGACGTTTTCTGTATTCTTCGGGAATGCGAAGGCTTATATTAGTTGTCTTTTCAGCCATTTAGTTCAGCCATTCTTGCCAATGTGCGGGTCTTTCGAGCGCTTTTCGAGCAATTTGTAGTCACGTGATTACAAATTGTAGTTACTCAACTATCCTAACACCTTAAACGCGGAGAAACCGCTTCGTAACGAGAAGTTGCTGTTTTCAACCTTAGGGTTCAGCTGCAAAGCTTCTGAGAGGTTTCTTGCGCCGCAAGGTAAGTGTTCTGGTTGTTCGGTTTTAGTAAAAGAAAGGCGTAAGAAATTCAGCAGGAATTTCTTACACCTTTACTAGAAAAGTATTCTCTACAAAGCCTTCTGAATTTCTGGACGCAATTGCTCAGCGGTTTTAAAGCCGAGGGCATCGGCCACAATCTTTCCGTTCTTGAAAACTTTCAGGGCTGGAATCGAAGTAATTTCGAACTTGTTGGCAAGAGCTTCGTTTTTGTCTATGTTGATTCGATAGAAGACCACTTTGCCGTCATATTCTTTGGCCAAATCTTCCACAATAGGGGCCAACATCTTGCATGGGCCACACCAATCGGCGTAAAAATCAACTACGACCGGCAACTTTGACTCAAGCACGTCTTTCTGGAAGCTAGCATCGCCTGAAACCTTTACCAGCTCGGGTCCACTGGTCTTGCTTGTTTCAGGAGCAGCGCAGCAAGTGAGAGCGAAAGATGAAGCCAGGGCAATGACTACCAGGGTGGACAACAAAGCAGATTTCATGCGATTCTCCCGATTTGTGCAATTCTTACTGTAAGGGAATTTTACTTCGTTACGCACAGTTTGGCACTTCTCAAGCAGGATTTATGGCTCGAAGCCCTAGATTTAGTCACAATCATTATCGGTCTGCTGCGGCTTTGGCCTGTAGCGCTCTTTTATTGACAGGGTGCGGGCAACAAAAGAGCGCTGATGAGGCTTCTAGGGCAGCGAGTGAACAGGCGGCTCAGCGGGAGCGCCAGAGAGATAGGCTGGGTCGGCAAGGCAAGAACCCCAGCCTGCCTAGTAATACTAAGTTGAGCCCCTACCTTGCTGCTCACCAGGATGATTTGGTCTCTTGGGCCCCGTGGGGTCAGGATGCTTTTGAGCTGGCTCTTGCAGAAAATAAGCCAGTTTTACTCTCCATTGGCTTTTCTGCTTGCCACTGGTGCCATGTGATGCAGAAAGAGTCGTTCAATGACCCAGCTACTGCAAAGTATATGAATGACCACTTCATCAATGTTCTCGTCGATCGAGAAGAGCGGCCCGATGTCGATGCTATCTATACGAGACAGTTAGAGGCACTCTCTGTGCGACCTGGTTGGCCAATGACGCTTTTCTTGCGGCCAGATGGACAGGCATTTTATGCCGGTACCTATTATCCTCCCGGCGATGAGACTGCGCCCCATTCTTTCCGCAAAGTCTTGACTCAAGTCAATGATATGTGGCTGAGCGACCACCGGGCGGTAGATGCAGCTTGTGCAAGAGTTGCAGACACTCTTGCTGCTCGCGATAAAGACGCCGGGCGTTCGCAGTCTCTGACTTATGCCAATCTCAACTTTGCTCTGGGGAGATTGTTGCAGCGCTGTGACCTGGAATACGGTGGGCTAAAACAATCGCGTAAGTATCCTGCTGCTGTTGTAAATACGCTAGTGATGAGGCTTTTGGCTTCTGAGGAAATGCACCGTTCCTATGCTGATTTGCTACCTCATTGCCGAGCATATGTTGCTGCAACTCTTGATGGTATGGCCAATGGGCAAATCAACGATCAAGTAGGTGCGGGATTCTTTCGCTACGCCACCAATAAGCAATGGCTACGACCGCATTTTGAGAAGATGCTTAGTGACAATGCCTTGATTTCTCAAAATTATTTTGAAGCCTATGGTTTGACCAAGAGCAATTACTGGTTGACCAAGGGGGTGCAAACTATTGAGTTTATGCTGGATGAACTTGCCCTGCCCAGTGGTCTGTTTGCTGGTAGCTTGAGTGCCGATAGTGTTGAAGCAGGCGGCACTGGCGCTGAGAAGAAAGAGGGTGAAGGCGCCTTCTACACTTTTAGTGCCCAAGATTTAGAGCAGGCTCTGCCAGCGGAGATGCGCGCGAGAGTCGCAGCTAGCTGCAATTTTACGGCGGCAGGAAATTGCGGCGCTGGAAAGAATTTGCCCTATTTTAATTCGTCGCCTAATAAAGCCGCTGCGTATGATGGCCTGAAGAAACTCGAGTACTGGCGCTTAAGGCGACCTAAACCGGTTCGCAATGACACTGCTGTGGCGGCTTGGAATGGTATGGCTATTTCTAGTCTAGTTAGTGCCTATCGCGCCACTCGTAACCCAAAGTATTTGGAAGTAGCTCAAAAGGCCGCAAATGTTCTGCTTCTCAAGTTGTCTTTGCCTGACAAGTTACTCCACAGTGATATTTCAACTCAACAGGGCTTCTTAGATGACTATGCTTATGTTGAGAAGGCCTTGCTTGATTTGTATGAGGTGGATAGAAACTCGCTCTGGTTGCAGAAGGCGCGAGATTTGAACGCTTTGGTTCTGGAGCGATTTCTAGAACAAGACAGCGGAAAGTTTCTTTATGCTCCGCGTGCAGCCTCTGCTCCTGCTCGGTCAAATGTTTATGCCACCACTGATGGTACTTGGCCTGGGGCTGCCGGAGTGGCGATAGAGAACCTAATTCGACTTGATGCCTTTCCAAAGGTGGCCAGTGACGGTGGTACTGGAGCTGACTATTTGGCTATTGCCAGGCGCTCACTAACTGCCAGTGGACGGGCCATGCAAGAAGATCCAGTAGCGCACGCTTCGATGCTTGTGGCACTTGAGCGCTTTTTACGGGCAAGAACTAGCTTCGTCCAAAATTAGTTTCAGCCAAGATTAGTGCGGCCTTTCGACTTTCGCCTTCGGGTTTGTTTCCTCTGGCATTTTAATTGTGGCTGTGACGCTAGTTGAAGCGGGCTTTAGCACACGACGCAGATAGCGGTCGTTGGTTTCCCATGGTTTGGGGATGTAGCCAGTGAGAGCCTTCAAGCTGTGCTTTGCGTGCATGGTTCTCTCTTCGTCTTGAAAATAGCCCATACCGATTCCGATTCCCTTATAGGTCGTGCCTTTCTCTTCACCAACTTCGCTGCGCAATATCATTAGCCAGTTTCTAACGCATAAATTGAAAATAGTTGGGTCTTTTTCTACCTGGTGCGAGAGCTTCTCTTCTAGTGCTTCAGCATAAAGGCATCTTACATCGGGATCGTCTGGGTCTAGTTTTATTGCTCGGCTCAATTGGGGTATTGCTTTGTTGTAATTATGGTGGCGCATATACTGTTTGGCAGTCATCAGTAGTGAGCGAGCGCTAGTTTCACTGAAAAGGTCGTCATAGGCTCTGGTTGGTTCAACTTCGGTTTCTTCTACACTTTTTGCTGCTGTTTTTACTTTCGTATCTCTTTCGCTGGCTGCGACTTCGCTGGTCTGGAATGCCACGCTAAGAGCAATCGCTGCGCTCAAACACAATCCTGCTGCTTTTCTCATTGGGTGTCCGTTCTTCTTGAAAAATAGTTTCCATGGAAACTATTTTGAGATAGCAAAATTGACCTATCGGCCGTTAGTCTCAGGCAAGTCTTGTAGGCAATTGGCTTAGATGGCAGTATGAAAACACGCGAGCAAAACTCTGTCAAATGGCTTCATAAGCCATTTGTAAAGGCTTCTCTACGAACTTTACAGTTTCTATATGGTGGCAATTATTTGCTTGAATCTTCTGAGCTGCACCAATAGCTAGGATCTTTTCTGCTTGAAACCTCTTGTTTTTTTCTAAACATAAGCTTTTCTGCGCTAGCATTTGTAAGTTACTTTGGCTCTAAGGCGGGCAGCGACGTTCGCAGTGTAAAGGCAAAAAAATATTACTATAGCCGTAGAATTTGCATCGCGTCGTTCTGGCCTTGTTGAATTGTTGGCGGCATGCATGTCGGGCTGGGGGTATATAC
>Ga0075444_10000168_pt1 | contig 37367 bp, 51 predicted proteins | sample CoawatmetaG01DNA_FD_76836 | JGI IMG/M metagenome (GOLD analysis project Ga0075444, IMG submission 76836) | Marine microbial communities from the West Antarctic Peninsula - Coastal water metaG017-DNA | ecosystem: Environmental > Aquatic > Marine > Coastal | place: Atlantic Ocean: West Antarctic... | reverse complement strand
TTGCTAGCTATGAAGAACCTAAACCTATAGACAAAGCGCTAACTGAAAAAGAGGCTAGCTTTGTTGTAGAACTAGTAGACAATCACCGTGAGCCTTTAGAGGCTTTCCAAGCTTCTGGTTATAGATGCAACCAGGGAAAAAGCTTGGCAAAGAACCGCTCCAAGCGGCTCCAGCGTCACCTTTGGCTCCACATTGAAAAGCGCATCAAGGAGAAGGTCGGTGAGACTGCTACCTTGGCCGTAGCTGTCCTAGAGAAGCTGATGCGCGAAGCTGACTCAGAGAACGTCAGGCTCAATGCTGCAAGGGACATTTTGTCTAGGGCAGGTTACGACGCAGTCCACAAGCAGGAAACTACGGTCAAAGAGGTCAATGAGCTGTCTGACGACGAGCTAGATGCACAGATAGCCTTGCTGAGCAATGTAGTTAAAATCGGTGGATAAATCAGCTGTCCTAGAGCTTCTGCGCGAGAAAGAGCATCGACAGGTAACAACCAGGATCAAGCAGTACAAGCCCTACGACTACCAGACTAAGTTCCACATGGAGGGCAATACTGGCGCACAGCGCATCCTGATGGCGGCTAACCGGGTAGGTAAAACCTACTGTGGTGCTGTAGAAACGGCATACCATCTTACAGGTGATTATCCCGATTGGTGGCAAGGACGCAGGTTCAATAAACCAGTGCGTGTCTGGGCAGCTGGTGAATCCAACGATACCACCAGAGACATCATCCAGAAGGAACTCTTTGGTAATCCCCAAGACCCTAGTCTTAAGGGAACGGGCGCTGTACCATTAGCCAATATTGTAGAAACCACGCGCAAACCCGGTGTTCCCAATGCATTCAGCAGTGTATTGGTCCTGCACAAATCGGGGGGTAACTCCCAGATCAGCTTCAAGGCCTATGAGCAGGGTTTTGAGAAGTTCATGGGCGAGGCCATAGATGTTGTCTGGCTGGATGAGGAACCTAAGCAGGAAATCTTCAGTCAGTGCATCACCAGAACAGCTGATACCAATGGTATAGTCTACATGACGTTCACCCCTGAGCGTGGGATGACCAACGTGGTCAGTGCGTTCCTGAATGACCTTAAACCGGGGCAGAGCATAACCACGGCTACGTGGGACGATGTAGATCACCTTGATGAGAAGACCAAGGAACAGTTGCTAGCAGTCTATAGCCCAGCGGAACGAGACATGCGTTCCAAGGGTATCCCTGTGTTTGGCTCAGGGCTTGTCTATCCGGTCAGTGAAGAAGATGTAGTCTGTGAAGATTTTGACCTTCCAGAACATTTTCCTAGGTTGGCAGCAATTGACTTTGGTTTCGATCATCCAACAGCCGTCACTTGGGTGGCCTATGATGCAGATGACGACATAATTTATGTCTATGACGAATACAGGCGGTCAAAGGAAACACCATTGACACACGCCGCTGTGGTAAACGCCAGGACTCCTGGTATCCCCGTAGCCTTCCCGCACGATGGTCTACAGCACGATAAGGGGTCTGGGATACAGCTAGCACAGCAGTACAGGGACTTAGGTGTCTGTATGCTGGTTAGTCATTTTAGCAACCCGCCAGCAGAAGGAGACAGTGGAAGTGGTAAAGGTAACAACTCTATTGAAGCGGGGATCAGCGAGCTTCTGCAACGCTTTGAAACTGGTCGGTTACAAATTTTTGAGTCCTGTCAAGAAACTCTTGAAGAGCTTAGGCTCTATCACAGGAAAAATGGAAAAGTGGTTGCTATCAAAGACGACCTTCTAAGCTCGATGCGCTATGCAGCGCTCAGTGTAGGACGTTTTGGAGAGCAGCTAAAAAATAAATCTATGTACCGTAAATATAGTTACGATACCGAAATAAAATATTCAAACGTAGGGATAGTCTGATGAGCTTGTATGCCAACATGAACAAACGTAAAAAAGCTGGGACTTCTCGGTCCAAAAAGAAAAGCACGATTACTCCCAAAGCCTACGCTAGCATGAAAGCTGGATTTCCCAAGAAAAAGAAAAAGGCTTAGTATTGTGGCTAGAGAACTAGACGATCAGGAAATCCTATCGCTGGTAGATAGCGAGATCAATGGTAGTTCAGACTATCTAGACTCTGAGATTAGCGCCCAGCAAGCTACTGCTATGGAGTATTTCTATGGTGAACCCTTTGGCAACGAGGAAGATGGTCGTAGCCAAGTAGTTGTCACCGATGTTCAAGACACCCTGATGTGGATGATGCCTAGCTTGATGCGTATCTTCACCGCTGGGGACAAGGTTGTAAAGTACATCCCCGAAGGACCGGAAGATGTAGAAACAGCAGAGCAAGCCACTAATTACGTAAACCATGTGTTCTACAAGCAGAACGATGGATTTATGATCCTGTATAATATGTTCCTCGATGCCCTGATGCAAAAGGTCGGGGTGGTCAAGCACTACTGGGAAGACGTAGAAAAGACCACAACTGAGTCCTATGAGAACCTGACTGATCAGGAGTTTAACCTTCTTGAACAGGACGAAGAACTAGAGATTATCGAACACGAAGAAACAGTAAATATCATAGACATTCCTGCTCCTATGCAGGGAGAGACTATGGAAATGGAAGAAATATCTCACGATGTTACCTATGCTAGAACTACTATGGACGGCAAGGTAACTATAGAAAACGTACCACCAGAAGAGTTTCTAATTGACCGTGGTGCTAAGACTCTGGAAGATGCACGCTTTATTTGTCACCGTTCGCACAAGTCTAGGTCTGATCTTATAGCAATGGGCTATGACGCAGACTTGGTAGATAGCTTGCCCGGCTATACTAGTGGGGCAGACGATGTAACGACTAGCCAAGAGTACATGGCGCGTCATTCTTATGACTCTACTAATGCGTACCCTAACCAAGCAGCAGTTGACTCTGAAGTCTTGGTGATGGTTAACGAATCGTACATGAAGCTTGACATGGACGGGTCTGGTATAAGTGTCCTGCACAGGATTCTTAGCAGTGGTTCAGAAGTACTAGACTGTGAGCCTATTGACTACATCCCGTTCAGCTCTGTCTGTCCTATTCCGATCCCGCATAAGTTCTACGGGCTTAGTGTAGCAGAAACGGTACAGGACATTCAGTTAATCAGGTCTACCCTGACGCGCAACCTGCTAGACAATATGTACTTGGCAAACAATGGCAGGTTCCAGATCGTTGAAGGACAGGTCAACGTAGACGACTTGCTGACCAGCCGTCCCGGTGGCATTGTCCGTACACGTAGCCTGAACGCTCTCCAGCCTATCCAGACCCCAGCTTTGCAGCCAGCAGCGTTCCAGATGCTTGAATATTGGGACGCTATCAAGACGGGACGCACAGGGGTCAACCCACAGACGCAAGGTCTTTCAGCAGACGTACTGAAGACACATGTGACCACGGGTGCTGTTACCGCCGCTATGACGAACTCTCAGGGGCGCTTGGAGCTTATCGCCAGGATATTTGCAGACACTGGTGTTCGCAACATGTTTAAGCAGATATACAATCTTATCCAGCGCTATGAGAATCGTAAGAAAGTAGTCAGATTTAACAATACCTATACAGAGATTGATCCGTCCAGTTGGCGGGAAGACTTGGATGTTAGCATAGAAGTAGGTGTAGGTTACGGAGATCAGGATATCAGGCTACAGAACATTAGCAACTTTGCCAGCTTGATTGAAAAAGTAGGCGACAAGACGGAAGGAATTGTCCAAGCGGATAATGTCTATAACTTGGTCAAAGAAATTGCCGACGAGATGGGCATCAAAAATGTAGACAAGTTTGTAACTCAGCCGCCTCCGCCACAGCCTAAGCAGCCTAGCCCACAGGAACAGCTAGCACAGGCGCAAGCACAGGCTATGCTCACACAGGCACAGGCTAGCCAGCTAGAAGCTGAAGTAAAAGCTAAGGAGCTTGAAATTAAAGCTGCCAAACTAGAACTAGAACGTGTTGAAGTTGAACACGACATGGCTATGAAACGCGAAGAGCTTAAGCTTAAGGGTATTGAGCTTGGATTTGAAATGAACTCCGACAAAAACATAAAGGCTTAGACTATGGCATACCAAAATTATATTGCTTCTAGAATTATTAGCAGTGCAAACGTGAGCAGCAGTGGCACAAGCGGACAGAGCGGACGCGCTCCGTTTGGTTGCACCATTGTCAGGATCGCTACGAGTGCTAATGTAAACATTGTCATCAACGGTAACCCTACGGCCACGGCAGCGGGTACCTTGATAGCACCAGCAGATTCAGACTGCTTTGTCATTAGGGGTGATAGCTCTCCTACTGCATCTGACGGTGAAAAAGTAGCTACCATTGGTACAGCAACGGTTAATTTTACCTTCTTGGAGGGTTAAATGGCTACTAACAAAAAGATCACTGATCTTACAGAACTTTCAGAGTCAGAACTGTCAGACGATGATGTTCTTGCCATTGTAGACATCAGTGCTGGTACGACCAACAAGGTACGTAAGTCAACATTGGCCTCTGCATTGTCAGGTGTCGCTAGCATCACCGCTACCAGCCCCATAGCTGTTAATCAGTCTACAGGTTCTGTGGTGGTCAGCACAGCAACAATCCCAATTACCAAGGGCGGTACTGGGCAGACCAGTGCTAGTGCTGCTCTTGCTGCGTTGGGTGGCATCAGTGATCCTACTACCACTCGCGGTGATATAATTGCCAAGGGTGCTTCAGCCCTTGGTAGGCTTGCCATAGGTGCAAACAATACCGTACTCCGCTCTGACGGTACTGATCCTGAATGGGGAGCAGTAGCTGCTAGTGAGATAACAGGTACATTACCAATAGCCAATGGTGGTACAAACGCTACCAGCGCCAGTGCTGCACGAACTTCCTTGGGTTTGGTAATTGGTACAGACGTAGCTGCCGCAGGGGCCAATAGTGATATCACATCTATCACGGGTCTTACAACCGATCTTACCGTAGCACAGGGCGGCACAGGGGCTAGTACAGCAGCAGCTGCTCGTACAAACCTAGGTCTGGTCATTGGCACTAATGTAGAAGCGTTTGATGCTGATATTGTCAGGTCTGACACTACAGATGAGCTAACTGCTGGTTATACTAGTGCAGCATCCGATGCTGGCACAAAAGCGTCCGGCACATTTACGCCTAATCCCCAGACTTCTAATTTTCAACACGCTACAAACGGCGGCGCTCACATATTGGCCCCTCCTGCTTTTAACTGCACAATGGTTATTTTGTACAAAAACAATGCAAGTGCGGGTGCCATCGCTACGTCTGGTTTTACACAAGTGGACGGTGACGATCTAACCACCACGGACGGTCATGAATTTTTTATGTACATCACACGGTATAACGATGGAGCAGCAACTTTTTCAGTGCTGACAGTTAAGGCGCTTCAATAAGATGTTTATGCCAATTGCCCAAGGCGGTGCAGTGGGGGCCGCAGGTGGTTTTATTATTAACATTTCATCAAATACAACAAATGTAAATATACTTACCTTAGCACAAGCGGCTGGATATGACGAAAACACCGACACCACTGCAATTATTGTGAATATATTGTCTAGCGTTGCTGTCACAGCCACGTCAGGCAACCCGGCTATTCGTACAGGCGCATTGAATAATAATAGCGATCTTACAATTAATGTCGCCAGTGGTGCATCAGTAACTGGCGTTACAGGAAGCCAAGGCGCAAACGGTTCAAGTGCTGGATCAGCAGGGTCAGCGGGCGGAGTTGGCGGTCAAGGCATCTTTTTCCATGCCGACTTGAGTTCTGGCTCAGGTGCTTACCTTATAGACAATGATGGAACGGTAAGCGGCGGACGTGGAGGCGGCGGTGGTTTTGGTAAAGGTGGTCTTGGTGGAACTAGGCGGACAGTTGTTGCTGGCGGTAAGGGCTACAGTTGCAACCTTCCGCTCGTCTATGGAGCGTCGGGCGCTGATGGCACTGCTGGGTCTGCGGGTGGTTTAGGCGCAGCGGGAAATGCGGGAACGGCAGGTGCTACCGGAAGTAACCCTAGTGTTGTTGATTGTCCTCTTGTCGGTGCTGCTCAGGGTGGCGGTGCCGGAGGGCTTGGCGCAGCAGGTGGAAGTTCAGTAGTGAAGCAAGGGGCAACTGTCAGTACATCTGGTTCCGGCACATTTAACGGGGGAATAGTGTGAAAATTCTTATACCTTTTTCTGGGGGTATCAACAGTACGTATTCCCTGTGGCGCTATCTCGCCGAAACTGACCACGAAATCCATGTGTATCGCTTCACTGAAAGTTTTGAAATACAGGACCGCAAACGAACTGCCGCGCTGGCGATGGTCGATTGGCTAAAAACTAACGTCCGCGATTTTACGTTCTGGGAAGAAACCGGGACGCTGCCGGAACACGCTGAGCAGCTAGAGCCTGTGCGAATTGGCTTTGAGCGGACATTTAATGCCGGGGTTCTAATACCGCGCTGGGAAAAACAGGCAGCGATGCTTGACAGCGTTGAGCCTGATGCCGTCGTGCGCGGCTCCTCGCTAGAGGGGTTTGCTTTTGACGTGTACCCCGTTACTCTCGCGGACATCCGCGACCGATTATTCAATCGGGATGTGCTGACTTTTGTCGCTGGACATCCTACGCTAGAGACTGCTATCAATTTCATGGCTCCGACTGATCCAGCGGAATGGGTCGAGCAGGTTTGGCGACCGCTGGGAGAAATAATTACCGGGCGATTTGAACAGCTAGAGGCGTTGCCTACAGCACTCCAAGACTTGCGTGAGAAAGAGTGCGACGAGTACCATGCTCCTGTCATTGGTAACTACTGCCGCGAATGTCTGTACGACGATTTGATTGAGCGTCGATCCGATCTAACAGGCCGGGAAAAGGATCGCGAGATTGCACGGCTGGGTCAATATGACAGTGGTTATGCTAACGCAGACCGCACCGAATACCACCCACTCCCCGCAATTGCATACGCGCTAGTTGAGATCAATGCGTATTGAGAAACTCCACGATAGCCTTGGGGCAGAGGTGCTTGATATTAACCTGTCGAAACCTCTCGATTCTTGTGACCGATCCACGCTCTACGCGGCATGGTTGGAGCATCTGGTTCTTGTCTTTCGGGATCAGGAACTAACGGAAACAGATCAAGTTGAGTTTTCTAAAGTATTCGGAACGCCTAGCGTACAGGACAAAAAACGGATTGATGGACTGCCAGAGGTTATGCTTATCGGCAATGTCCAAGGCGGTTCTTTATCAAATGGCCCGGTTCCTTTCCATAGCGACAGTTCGTTTAAGCAAAAGCCACTTAAGGCGACAGCGTTGTACAGCGTCGAAGTTCCTGACGAAGGCGGCGATACGTTGTTTGTCAACATGTACGACGTTTTCAACCAGCCAGAAATTTATCAAGACCGTGATCGCCTGAAGAAAAACGGTCGGACGGCGTTGTTCAGCTACACGCGGAGGTTTGATGGCATCAAGTTATCGGCGCGGCACCCCATAGTTCAGACACATCCTGAGACAGGTCGCGAGCTAATCTATTTGAACCGTCTGCATTCAAAAGAAATTGAGAAATTTGGCAAAGCGCATGAAACGGACATCTGCGTCGATTGCTATCTCCACGATATTTTAAAATGGATTGAGGAAACACCAACATACCAGCACAAATGGCGGCCCGGCGATCTCATCGTCTGGGACAACCGCTGCACACAGCACGCTCGCACAAATTTTCCAACCAGTCAACGCCGCCTATTGCAACGCGTTGGCATACACTAAGGCAAGACATTGAAAAAATATCTACTCGGTACACTTCTAGCTCCTTTCCTATTGGCCGCTTGCGCTGCAACTGCCAAGCAGCCTGTCAACGTTTGGGTTGGATTTAGTCCAGGTGGTGGATACGACGCTTCTGCAAGAGTGTTTGCAAAATATTTTAGTCGCCATCTACCCGGCAATCCTGATGTCGTGGTTATAAATAAACCGGGCGCTGGCACTGCAAAACTCGTCGGTTACATGTATCGCGCTGTTCCTGCAACGCGGATGGATGTAGCGTTTTTTCATCCGGCGGTCATGCAGATGGCTGTATACGGCAAGCGGAAAATTCGGTTCAAACCAACTGAATTTAAATACATCGGCAATATGTACACGGACGTAAATTCTTGCGGTGTTTGGAAAGGCGCAGGTCAGAAGATAAAGACATTTGATGATCTAAAGGCTGCAAAAAATCCAATTATCTTTGGATCAGCCAGCCCCAATAGCACGATGAGTACCTACCCGCTGTTCTTAAAGAACGTGTTGGGCGCAAACATTAAAGTAATTCAGGGATACCGTGGTACACGCAAGGCGATGAGAGCAATGCAAGCTGGTGAAATTCACGGCGCTTGTGGTTTCTTTGAGTCCTCGATCCGCAGCAGCTACGCACAGCACTGGAAATCCGGGAACCTGAGTTCGGTCGTTCAGCTAGACATCAACCGCAAAGCCAAGATGTTCGATCAAGCAACGGCGTTGTCAGGTCTGCTGAAGACCGAAGAGCAGCGTCAGATGGCGCAGTTTGTTTTCGGCATTGACGTACTGTCGCGCCCAATATTGGCGTCACCCCGTGCCCGACCTGCTGACGTTAGCATCCTCCGCAAAGCGTTCATGGATACAATGCGCGATCCTGAGCTGAAAGCAGAAGTGAAACGACGTTTCGGCGTGGTAACTAACCCAATGCCGGGTGAAAAAGTGCACAAGTTCTTTGTCGATATGCAAGCCACTCCCCGACCAGTTGTCGAAAAGGTGTGGAAACTAACACGTCCGGTTCAGAACAAATAACCGTGATTAGAATTTCTTTGACAATTAAGTATAAAAGTGCTAAAATAAGTTTAACGGAGTAAGACATGACTGTAGAATCTGCTAGTTATATTAGCCAACTTAACTCTTCAAACCCCTCTGCTAGTGATCCCTTATCTGAGGGTGACGACCATCTTCGCTTGGTCAAGTCTGTTCTTCAAACGCAATTTCCTGGCCTTGCAACTACTGCTGTTACCCAGACTTCCGCACAGATGAACAAACTAGGTTTCCCTGTAGGTTCTGTCATCATGTATGCATCTAACAGCATACCTAGCACACAGACTATCAGTGGTATTAACGATTGGCTCCTCTGTAACGGTTCTGCATTTTCTACTTCTACCTACTCTGCTCTGTATAATATTATAGGCAACGTCTTTGGTACAAGTGGTTCAGATTTCTTAGTACCTGATTTCAGAACATTTTCTCCTGTAGGTGTAGGAACCAGCTTTGTCTTAGGCACAGCCGTTACTGCCAGTGCTGAAGCAGGAACAGATAAAATTAAACTACAGCCTATAAATTTTATCATAAAGACATGATTACATACAGAGGTGAAAAGTTCTCAGGGTATAACAAACCTAAGAGAACTTCAGGTAAGAGTAAAAAGTTTGCAGTATTGGCAAAACAAGGAGACTCCATAAAGCTAGTGCGCTTTGGTGATCCTAACATGACTATAAAAAAAGAGCAGCCTAAGCGTAGAAAGAGTTTTAGGGCTAGACATAAATGCGATACTAGTCCTCCCGGTAAACTTAGCGCACGATATTGGTCGTGCAAAAAATGGTAACAAAGGAAACATTATGAAAGAATATGCTAGCCCTAAAATGGGAAAAGTTGGTAACCGTCCTGTCCCCTCTAAAGGTGGTAACACGGAGCCTTCCAAAGGGAGTGGTAATCGCATGGGTGGGAACATCTTCGGTAATTCTAAATATGCCGGAACCGATGGGACTATTCAGAAACACAAATGAACTCTAAAGAACAAGCAAACCAAGCTGGTTTAATTTTAAATAACGAAGCTTTTAAACTTACCTTGGAAAGGCTTAATAACGATCTAGTAATTCAATGGAGCATGTCTCAATCTTTAGAAGAACGAGAAACATGCTGGATGAAATTGCAAGCTTTAGGCTCTATTGTAGATGATCTAAAAGCTGTTATAGACGATCACAAAATTGAGAACACAGAAAGGTAACTACAAATGAGTGAGGCACAGACCAATCCCGAAGGGGAAGTCACCGAGCCAGAGCTTAATATGTTCGATGTCATGTTTGGAAGTGATGAAGACACCAATCCAGAGCAAACTATCGAAGAACCCTCAGAGTCTGAAGAGTATGAAACAGAAGCCGCTGAAGAGGAATATGAAGCGACGGAAGATGAAACAGAATATGAGGAAAGTGACTACGAGGTAGACGAAGAAGTAGTTGAGACAGAAACCTCCCCCAGCTACACTGTTAAAGTTGATGGTGAAGAAGTAGAGGTTAATCTTGAAGAGCTACGGAACGGTTACCAGCGGCAAGCGGACTATACCCGTAAATCGCAATCTCTAGCGGAGCAGAGAAAAGCTTATGAAGCTAATCTCCAAGCTGTTACACAAGAGCGTGAACAGTATTCTCAGCTTCTAGGTAACATGGCCCAGAACCAGAATGCAGAGCTATCTCGCTATGCAGATATAAACTGGGCTGATCTTAAAGACACTGATCCTATGGAATACATGGAGAAGCGTCTTGAGTACCAAGAAGCTAAGGAGAAGATTTCTGAATTGCAGAACGAGCGTGTGCGCGTTCAGCAGCAGAATGAAACAGATATGGGACAGATGCTACAGGAGAAACTTCAGAAAGAAGCTGAACTTCTCTCTAAAGCCCTGCCCGAATATACTGAACCAGGTTCTAACTTCAAGGACGAAGTACGTAACTACGCCCTTAACTTAGGATTTTCTCCACAGGATATTGATGGAATAGCTGACCACCGTGTAATCTTAGTACTGCATAAAGCTATGATGCAGGATAAGGTTTCCAAAACCCCAGCTAAGAAATCTAAGTCTGCTCCTAAAGTCGTCAAAGCCGGAACTCCCCAGACAAAAGCTCAACGCTCTCGTCGGACAGTTCAGGCTAAGCGAGAGAGATTGTCGAAAACAGGTAATCAACGTGATGCTGCAAATGTTTTTCTGGACTTTATCTCTTAACCTTAGAAGGAACTAAATTATGGCACAGCCAGCCGGTGTGTTTGTTACATTCTCAGCGAAGGGTCTTCGTGAAGACCTTGAGAATGTTATCTACGATATCTCCCCGACCGAAACGCCCTTTATGTCTATGGGCGGACGCGAAGATGCGGTTGCAGTTAACCACGAATGGCAGACGGATGCTCTTGCAGCCGCTGGCAATAACCACCATGAAGAGGGTGTGACGCTTGCTGCTGCTGAGCCGACCCCTACGACTCGCCTTGGTAACATCTGTCAGATTAGCCTGAAGACGACGCTTGTCTCTGGTACTCTGGATGCTGTATCCAAAGCTGGTCGTAAAGAAGAGCTTGCGTACCAGATGTCCAAACGCGCTAAAGAACTTAAGCGTGATATGGAACGTGCATATGTTGGTGTTAATCAGGCTAAGACGGCAATGGCTGCGGACACGACTGTTCGTAAGCTTGGTTCGCTTACTTCTTGGGTATCGACCAACGTCAGTGCTGGTACTGGTGGTTCAGGTGCTGGTAACGGCGCGGCTCGTACCGATGGTACGGCTCGTACCTTTACTGAAACGCTGCTGAAAGCGTCTATCCTTACTGCGTTTGACAATGGTGCTGACATCAAGTATTTGATGATGGCTCCTTCGCAGAAGCAGACGTTCTCTAGCTTCGTTGGTGTCGGTGCGGCGGGTGGTGCGTCTAACCGCATTGAAGCCAATGATCAGCGCATCATTGGTGGCATGGACGTGTACGTTAGTGACTTTGGTGAAATGGCCGTTGTCCCTAACCGCTTCCAGCGTAGCCGTGATGTCTGGATGCTTGATCCTGAGTACTATGCAATTGCATATCTTCGTCCGTTCCTACAGCGGGAAGTTGCTAGCACGTCTGATGGCGAGCAGCGTGCAATCATTACTGAGCATACTCTTGTTGTCAAAAACGAGAAAGCTCTTGGCGCAGTCTACGATCTGTCGTAAGGCTAGGACTAAAGGGGGAGAGCATTTTGTTCTCCCCCGTTCTAACTAAGAGGCATTCCATGAACGATCCAGTTAAGACTAAATTCCACTACGATCATAGCACAGACAACGTTGTCCTAGAAAATATACAGGACGTAAAACCGTTGCTAGAGCTTAACAAAAAAGAACTTAACAACGACTCTGCATATGGTCCGCAGCTGAACAACGGTATGCGTAAAGTAGCCAGCATCCCTCTAGTCATTATTGAAAAATGGAAACGTGAATTAGGCGTTGATATTTACAATAAAAATGATTGGCCTAAAATTAAACAACTTCTTAATGACTCTGATAATCGTTTTCTACGTACACATGAAAGCCAACTGTAATGGCATTATCAACGTACTCAGAGCTACTGACCACCATAGCAAGCTATCTTAACAGAGATGATCTTACAGATATTATTCCTACGTTTATTACCTTAACGGAAAATCGTTTAAACAGAGAGCTTAAATTACGCGCTAATATGGTACGGGCACAGACCGTTACTACAGCAGGTCAAGCTTTCTACGATCTACCAGATGATTTAATTGAGCTTCGTAATATTACCTACGACAGTAGCTCACAGAGTTTTGCCCTGCGCTACCTTTCTCCTGAGTCTGTTAGCAGAGAGTACGGTACAATAGTAAACGGACAACCTAGGGCATATACAAATTTAGGTAACAATCTTAAACTTAGCCCGACACCCGATGCCGAGTACAGTATTAACATAAATTATTTTTCTACTCTTCGCACTCTTTCCGACAATGTTCTTACCAACGATGTACTCGCCCAGTATCCTAGTTTGTATTTATTTGGTTCTTGTTTTGAAGGGGCGTTGTATCTTAACGATACAGAACAGTCTACTAGATTTGGCTCAATCTTTGAAAAAACTTTAAGCGATGTTGAAAGAGCCGAAGAATCTGCTCGTTATAGCGGAACTGTTATGACTACTAGTATTCAAGGTGATCCTGGTTCTCTCATACGTAGAGGTGCATAATGGCTACCAATTGGGTTATAGATAATTTTTGCATAGTTCAAGAAAATGGTGGAAACATATATACTGAGGACGGGTTTGGTCTGCTAGCTCTTCAAGAACATGAGTCTACTATATGGGTAGAAAACACGGAAACTGGGAATGGCTAAACAAGTTTTTGATGTAACTGCCTCTGCACAGTCTCGTTTTTCTGTTAATAAAGACCTGTCTCCTTATGACATGCCCCCTACACTTTTTAACGACGGTGTTAACGTCCGTTTCCTAGACGGGATGGCTGGTAAAATTCTGGGACACTCTCAAGTCTTGGGAACACCTACTGCTGCTCCTTATTGGGCCATAAGCTGGCTACAGGGTGCAACAAACTTGTGGATATATGGAGGGTTAACAGGCCTTTTTAAAATCAGTGGAACTACCCACAGCACCGTTACTAGGTCATCAAGCGCTTACACCACGTTGTCAGGCACTACCAACAACTGGCAGGGTGGTGTCCTAGGTGGCGTTCTTGTCTGTACTAACGGCCTAGACGTTCCCCAGAGCTTTGTACAAACTGGAACAAAATTTACTGACCTTTCTGATTGGCCTTCCACACTGCGCTGCAAGACCATTGTACCATTTAGAAATCATATGGTAGCACTGAACCTTACAGATAGTGGTACAGCTAAGCCCTTTACCATCCGGTGGAGCGATGGTATTCCTGCCGGTGCTAGCACTAACGGTACTAACACTTGGAACACTGCTAGCACAGCCAGTGAATCAGCAGAGACTTCCCTGACAGGTACCAAGGGTCACGTTTTAAATGCTGTACAACTGGGTAACGAACTTATCGTATACAAAGAAGACAGTATTTATGGTTTGAATTATGTAGGTGGTTCTTTTACCTTTAACATAAGAGAAAAGTTTAAAGACACTGGGCTATTCAGTAGGGACGCTGTAGTAGACTTGGGAGACGGGCGTCACGTTATGGTAGCTACCAATGATGTACTAATCCATAACGGTAACACGATAAAAAGTGTTATAGACGACAATATGAAAACATTTTTGTTCAGTGAAATTGATTCTACTTATTTTTATAAAACGTTCTTAGCGCATAATAAAATTAAAAATGAAGTTTGGATATGTTATCCTAGAACTGGGGCGTCTAATGGTTTTGCTAACACAGCTTTGATCTGGAACTATAGAGACAACACTTGGACTACCCGTGATCTTCCTAATTTAAACTTTGCGGCTAAAGGGCTAGTAGACCCCGGCCTTACGAACACTTGGGGAGCTAGTACAGGTATATGGGAAGCTACTACTCTTGCTTGGGCGCAACAGGAATACAACCCTTCTATTGATTCTTTGTTAATGTGCGGTACAGAAATTAACAAATTCTACTTGGCAGACTCTGGTACTACCTTTGACGGTACTAACTTCTTGACCACCCTTGAACGCAGGGGGTTACACGCTGGTCGCACAGATGCTGTTAAGGCAATAAGCAGAGTGTACCCCCGCATTGAAGGAACTGGCGTTGTTAACATCAGCATAGGAGCAGAGCTACATCCTTTTGCTGGTGTAACTTATAGCCCTGCTGTTCCCTTTATTATAGGTACAGACAGTAAGGTTGATTGTAGAGTACGTGGTAGGTACATGGCTATCAAGATAGAAAGCGAAGCTGTTACACAATTTAGGTTATCTGGTTATACGGTAGAATCAGAAGTAGTGTCTGACCGATGACAAGAGAGTTTCTAAGATTTGATCCTACACTTTGTCCTCAAACGATAGAAGACATACCTAGGTTTATAGACAACATGTTGCTAGAAATTAGACCTGTCTTGGACTTGGTACGTGACGGACACCTAGATGTAACCACAGTAGAGCCGACAAAGCCGCAACAAGGAAACATAAGATATGCAGATGGAACTAGCTGGAATCCAGGCTCAGGAGAAGGAATATACTTTTACAACTCCAGTGGCGCTTGGGTTAAGCTATAACAGGGTAAACAGAAAACACCCCGAAGTCCATAACAAAATTGGTAAGTGTATAAAGTTCGTAGCTGATTCTATTAAGAGAAGTAATAATCAGCCGTACATGAAACCAGAGTTTCTGTTTAACAAGTTCCTTGAAGGCTATAGTGATATGTGGGTAGCTGTAGAAGGTCAAGAAATAGTAGGATGTCTGTTGATAGGTGTAGCTAATTATCCAGAACAAACGGGGATAAACTCAGAAGCTACTGCCGGAAGGTTCCATTTTAAAACAATGATGCCAGCCTTAGAAGACTACTACAGGAAACGAGGCGCTAAGTTTGTGGAAATATCCGGCAGAAAAGGCTGGGAACGGAGATTTGGTCCCATGGGATACACAGTTAAAAACGTAACAATCATAAAGGAACTTTAAAATGGGTGGTATATTTAGCTCTCCCCCGCCGACAGTTGTGCAAGCACCGTTTCAATCTACATCTAACAGCAGCGGTGAGGTTTTACCATACGCCCCAGTAGAGCCTTTCCTTGAACAGATACTTCCAGAGATCAGGACGGAGTTTACCCAGACTCCTGAACTCTACAGAGATTCACTGGTGCCTGATTTCTCAGCACAGACATTGGCAGCTAGGGACATCTACGGTCAGGTAGGGAACACAGCTAGTCAGCTAGGTGGTATATATGGCAACTTGTTTGCCGGAGATATTGGAAGAGCAACGGCTAATCCTCTAGATGATTCTATTTACCAAGCACAGCTAGGGACAATCTCTCAGCAAGCTAGAGACATGACTGAACGTGACAAGCAGGTTGCCCAGCAACAGGCCATGGAAGCTGGTCAGTTTGGTTTAGGCTCTACTGCCCTAGGTGAGCTACAGACGATGCAGCAGCAGAAACGTGAAGAGCTAGCGCAGCGTCAGATGTCTGTTGCCTTGCAGGAAGCAGAGGGTCGCCGCATTGCCGCACAGGGCCGTGCGCCGCAGATGGGACAACAGATGTTATCGGCTCAGCTTACCCCTGCTAGTCTCCAAGAGGCTATTGGTGGGCAGGTTGAACAGCGCCAAGCTGCTTCACAGGCGGACGCTGCTAGGTTGGCACAGCAGGACCAAGAAGCTAGAAGGGCGCAGCTCATTACGATGTCTAACCTCTTTGGTGGCTTGGCGGGTCTTGGTAATAGTACGATTAACCAAGGAACAAGTAGCGGATTTAACAGCCAAGTTATTGGAGGCGGTGCTAGCCCGTTCAGCCAGATTGCTAGTGCTGCTGGTGCGGCTGCTTCAATATACGGGGCGGCGTCTGATATTCGTTTAAAAACTGATATCAAGTTTGTCACCAAGCTTAAGAATGGCATCAACGTATACCGTTGGCGTTGGAACAAACGTGGTGCTGAGATTACCAATCGTGTATTTGGCTTTGGTGTTATTGCCCAAGAGCTACAGAAGATCAAACCTGGTTCTGTCACTAAGGGCAAACATGGTTACCTGATGGTCAACTATGCTGGCATAGGAGATTAAGATGGGTAAGCAATTTTTTGGTGGAGAGTCTACTGATATAGATTTTGATCAAGATGATGGAGAGTTATTTACTGGAAGCGGGGGGAGTGCCGAGGAGATTTCTAAAACTTACGCGCAGTTCGATCCTGATACAGACGAAACTTCCTTCTTCAATTCAAGCGACGATAGTCCTATAACTGATCCTGAAGATGTGAAAAGACTTTCTGAGCAATACGGAGCGCCAAAGAAAAAAGCATTCGACGTTAAGAAAGCTCTAGAAGAAGCCGGGAAGGTTGGTAGTGCGAAAGCACCGGAAGCAATTGCAGCTAGTGGTATGCCCAATGTAGGACTACCCGGCTTAGGCCCGACAAGACGGATGGGAATGCCGGAACAGTATCCCTATGCAGCACCATCGTACTTGCAGGATTCTAGGGCATATAATACACAAATTGGTAAGCTGGTAAACACATTACTGAGCACTCAAATTCGTGGTCGCAGTATTAGAAGTTTAATTTAAGGTATATTGATATGGCTGAAGATTATAGAACAACTGCTCAACGGCTTAGTGATGGCCAAGAACGGCTTGCTAACCGGGTAAGTCAGCAGCGGCTTACAGACGAAGGGGGAATAGGACTGCTGAGTACTATCTTAGGCCCAGCTAGGTTCGGAGCAAGTGCGGCAGTACGGTCGATTAAAGAGGGCCGAAACCTTCTTGGTGTGTTATCTACTGCAAACAAGACTAACCCTGTTCGTAAGCTCATAGCACACGATCTTGCAGCGCAGGTAGCTGCCAAGAGACTTGCACAGCCTACTCTTGCCAATGCGGCCAAGAGAGCAGCGGGCCTTCTCCCCGTTGCTGGTGCAATGCAAGCTGGGAGCGGAGAGGGACCACAAAGTGTATCGAGCATTAGGAATATTGCCATAGAACCTGGAGTATACGGCGCTATACCGGGAAGGCCGGGTACAGAGGTCTATGCAGGAGTAGACGCCCCCCCGATGGACGCACCTATTCCCACTCCCTCTCCTGACGCAGCGCTTAAACTCGGACTTATAAGCGGGGAAGGCGTAGCACAAGATAGAAACCAAGGTAATCTTCTTTCTGGTCTGTTAGGAGACATAAATTACAAAGGAATGTTAGACCAACTGTTTAAAACTTTCCAGAGGCCAGAGATGTTGACTCCCGGTGTCAACGCCTTGACCAGTTTTGGCATGGCTGGTGCAGGATTGAGACAAGCTGAGCTGGCTGGTGCAGCGGTGGAACAAGCAAGGGAGGACAAACTTGCAGCGGCAGAACAAATAAGGGCGGACAAGTTTGCAATAGCTGGGATTAATAATGCTCCCGGCGCTCCTAAGTTTGATAAAACACAAACAGATTTGCTTTTAGATATTACCAAAGGACAGGGAGCTTTAGATAATCTACAAAAAGCTTTAGAATTATCTTTGCAAAGTAAATTAACCGGAGCAGGACCACAGGGCCTCCAAGGAGTTAGTAATCTTTTAGCAGCTTTCGGTATTGATCCCGGTGTAAGTGCTATTAAAGATTATGAAAACCGAGTAGCTAGGATCAAAGCTGACCTCTCTGCATCAAAAATATTTGGCAGAGAAATGAACAGGCAGGAGCTTAAAATACTAGAGAAGTTAGTTAGCGATCCTGGTATTTTTAATACAAATACTCAGCTAAGAAATCAGTTACGTAATTTGACAGGAACGCTTGAAAAAACCATAAGAACAAAAAGGCAGATTATAGCAGCACAGTTTCCAAATACCGATATTAGAAAAATTATAGAATCGCCTAAATCTGTATTTAAGGAGGAGTAATCATGCCTATTAAAACTCTAATAGATGGGCGTAAAGTTAACCTTCCAGAGGGGCTAACAGAAGCTGAACAAACCAATCTTGTGCTTAAAGCATTCCCCGATGTTGCCGCATTGTCTGGAATGTCTTATGACGTAGAGCGGGAGTACGATGTTGAAACTGGTGTAAGAGATTTCTCTGCTAGGTTTGGCGCTGCCTTGGCTGATGGTAATCCAGACGAAATCAAAGCCGAGTTTGATGGAACTTTTGGTAAAGATAATTGGGGTGTAAGCCATTTTGGTGAGCTTTATGCTACTCCAGAAGGTATGAAGGCAGTAGGACAAGAATCAACAGATGGTAGAAAGGTTTTGCTCGATCCTATTGGAACGGATATTTACGATCTGGTAGACATTATTCCAGAGGTTGTAGTAGGTGCGGGTGCCTTAGCTGCTGAGCTTATTCCCGTACCCGGTACAGGCGTAGTCGGTGCCACCGCTGCGCGTGGTCTATTATCTGCTATCAGTGGGCGTGGTTTAGTTGCTAGGTCAGCCCGTGCTGGTTTTGGCGATGCGGCTGCTAATGTTGGTCTGGAGGGCGTACAGAAACTACGTGGCACTCAACGTGAATCACTTGGTGAAGTCCTGCAAGACGCTGGAACAGAAGGGCTGGTGGTTGGTCTAGGTAGTATAGTTCTGGGAGCGCCGTTTGCTGCCGTAGGTGGTGTAGGAAACCGTATTAAGGCTGCTTCCAAAGATTTACCACCAGGCGCTCAAGGAACTCGCCCGCTACAGCTACAAGAAATGATAGACGCCAAGAACCGAGTTACAAAACAAGTTGGAGAAGATGACGCAATGCTTCTTAGCTTGCGTACACTTGTCGGAGAACAGGGTCTAGTAGCTGGTAACATATTGACCAAGATTGAAGGCGTTGGTGCAAAACAACTTGGCGATGCGTTTGCCGAACGTACTCTGAAGTTTATGACAAAGTACCGAAGTATTGCTTTGGAGTCTGCACGCCTTGGTGACAAGGAGCTTACCACTCTATATAAACTTAAAACAATGTTGAGCAAAAGTGAGCAAGAATTTGGTCGTAAGATTGTAAAAGAACTGTCTAATTTTAACAATTCTCCTATAGGCAAGATTGATAAAGCAGCGGGTACTATGCGTGGTTTTAAAGACTTGGCGGAGCAGAGAATGCTGGGCCAGTACCGGCAGAGCATGAAAGCTTTTGCAGGTGATGAGTTCTACGGACAGTTTAAGAACATAGGTGGAAGAACTCTTACTAACGGTGAGCTAGCTAAGTTTGTACAAAAAATAGCTGACGATTCTGGAATAGGTGTAGACGATGTTGTAAATTCGTTTGATAGCCGCGTGACTTCTCGAATTAAAGTACAGGATAACGGAAAAGTATCCCCGGTTTTCTTAACAGCCGCTCAGAAAAACCGTAAAACTCAAGCTACTTCACAAGGAGAACAATATAACCTGTATTCTGGTGCAGACATTTCCCCACAAGACTTGCTTAACTACGATATGGCAATTCGTAGACGTGCTTATGACAAAAAAGCTAATCTTGCAGCCGCTCGTAAAAACCTAGAAATTTCTAAAGCTGCCCAAAACCAAATAGGAAAATTACCGGGCATTGATAAGCGTTTCAAATCTAAGTTGGCAACGGTTAACAAACAATACTCTAAGTTTGCCAATATCTATAGAGGCAAAAACGGGCTGTTTGAACAAATTGCTAAAAGGCCCACCGATGATTCACAAGCGTATCTTACTCAGTTTATCAATGGTAAAGAAGGCGCAGAGTTTGCTACATTATTGGACAAGATGGATCAAGCCTTTGGTCCCAACGCGATAGGTGGTTCTGTCGGTCTAGAGACACGGGAACAACTTTTAGGAGCGATGGGTGTCAATTTTGTAAGGGAGAATAAGCAAGATGTCTTGGCTGCTTTTAACAACATGTCACCAGCAGAGGGTGCGGCAGCGGCTACTAAAGCGCTTAAGAAAATAAACACCCTTGAAAGTACAATGGTTAAAAAGGTGGGTGGTCCCAAAGCGCAAAAGGCAATGAAGCAGTTGTTCCAGCAGGAACTGATGACGGACTATAAACAACTACTCAGGCAAATCTCTACAGGCACTCCAAAAAGTGCTTTAAAAGCTAGTCAACAGCTTGGCTTGGTTATGAGCTTTAGAGAAGCAGCGGACTTTATAACTAAGACATCAAAATATGGTTCAAATCTTAGCAAGAGCAATCTTGACGATGCAGTTGTTAATCTACGGGCCTTGGACGCTCTAGACAAACGTAACGGAGCTTTTTACAGAGACTTGATGTTTAGTGAAAACTGGGGAAGAGTTATTAACGCAATGGCTGAAGGAACAGCAGCTCAGAAAAACGCCGCTTTTAAAGGTTGGGCGGACGATTGGATAACTGCTAGAAGCGCTCCTAACGGAGTGGCAAATATGACAGAGTTATTTGGAAAAGAAGTATATCAAGGTATGGACGATCTTGCCCTTAATATCCGAGGAGCGCTTAACATTGATGCAAATGCTGGTGCATTGTCCGTAGCTGAGCAACCAGTAAGTCTTCTACGTAAAATTATGCGTCTGGATTTATCTGGTGCTATGAAACCTTTAAGTTTTATTTTTGGATCAAAGCAGTTTGCACCCGGTACCCCTGTGTGGAAAGCGTTGAACAAACAATTAGAAAACGGCGTGTCGCCTAGTGCGGTGTTAAAAAGCCAATCCGGTGTAGCTAATAAAGCTTTAGGTGTTGCACAAAAAGCATCTAACGGTGTTATGGCAGGTAGGAACGGATTGTTTGCAGCGTCTGTGTCTTCCTACTTAAACGAAGCTGACCAGGTTTACCCAATGGAGGGCGAACTACCAGTAGTGGCTCCTAAGAAGATGGAAGACGTGGCTCCTGCTGCGCCTCAACAGCAGAGCATGGGTGCAATACCTACAGACACAGGCATTGCCGCTATCCAGCAGATAGCCCAGATGCTAGGACAGGCTGGTAGTATTGAAGGTGTAGGTACAGGAGGTCTTGAACAAGGAGCTTCATTGGCTAGGAGTGTTGCATAATGGCTAATATATTTGATCAGTTAGAACAGGCGGCTGCTGAAAGCGGCGCGTCTGAGCCTCTTAACTACGCAATGGATCGTCTGCCATCTATGGAAGAGGCAGGGGCTGGCGCTGTTGGTGCTGCGGCTAACTACCTAGCCCCTGAGACAGTAGACTATACCAAGCAGCTTATCGACGCTGCCAAGGAGCAGTACATAGACCCTATGCGGCAGCAGTTCAACGAAATGCTCCCTACTGGCGTCACCATGAGCGGTAGCCCTAGCCTTACTAATCCTACATTGACACCAAGGTTGGACCTTAGCGTCGTCTCTCCCTACGTACAGGGCAGCGCAGAGGCCACCCTAGGGCAGCAGGGCTTGCTGGGCTATAACGTCAACGCACAGGTGCCTATGGGCGGCGGGTTCACTGGTGTTGGTAACTATGGACCACAGGGTGGCAACGTTGGAGTTAACTATGCACAAGGTGGTTTGTCTGCTGGTATCAACGCTCCTGTTAACCACACTGCCGGGGTCAGCGACATGCTCAGGAATATTACAGCAAGCATCGGATACACGGGGAAATTTTGATATGGTAGGTTTACTAGATTACGTGCAGCGTCTCATAGGTATACCCGAAAATATGTCTAGTGACCCTGACGTTGCGGCTTATGATATAATGGGCATACCAAAACCCCAAAGAAAACCCATACCAAAACCCCAAAGAAAACCCGGTGGGCTTCTTAATGTGTCTGAAGAACTACCGGACAATATAGTTTCTCAGCTTAGCTCATATATAAATAGTAATTTTCCAGCATCTCAGTATCCGGGTGCGCGAGCAGCTATGTTGGGAACTATATTTTCAGAGGCTGGCGAAGATATGAGGTTCGATCAGGAACAGCTGAGTGGTGGTCCCGGATACGGTTTGTTCCAAATGGAAAGACCCCACTACAGAAGGTACGTGACCACGCCCAAAGGAGTAGAAAAAATATATTCAAGACTTAATCCTACTGAAGCAGAGAAGGCAAGGGGCTTTAAGCCATACTTAGACACAGTTGGAGCAAGGTACAATAAGTTTTTAGAAAATAGCAAACTACAAGATTCTGCAGAAAATCAAATTAGATTTATGTCTGACAAGATCAAAAAAAATAAACTAGTCATGGAAGCCTTCAAATCATCCGATCCCTTTAAGGCAATAGACGCTTTCACTGCTCAGATAATTAAACCCAAAGCTTATCTAATCAGATCAACAAGACAGGATGTGCTTAAACGTAGGCGTAGAGCGGCTAGAAGATTTTAGATGGAAGGCGGCATAGACATACGCCTTGTTGTCACAATTGCCGGTATCTTGTTCAGCGTAGCAGGAGCCAGTGCTGTGGCTAAGATGCAGATCAAACAGCTTGTAGAAAAGCTACAAGACATGGAACAACGGATGCGTAAAATGGACAGTCGTGAAGACAGGCTGGCTACGTTAACTGAGACACAGCAGCAGAGGATAGATATCTTGGCAAAGATGGCAAGTCCTGAGAACCTTCGAAGAGATCAGATGCAGCTAGCAGAGCTTTTGACTAATGTCAAACAGTTAGAAAAATCTTGTGACCGACTTTATTCCATGCACAATGGCAAACATCCACCTGTGTCAGACACCAGAAAGGCAGACTGATGGGTATACCCTTTGAATTAATCACAATGCTAGGCTCAGGCTTGCTCAGTGGCGTGCTAACACTGTTCAGTCAAGGCCAGAAGGCCAAGCAGGATGCATTCAGCAGGGCCATAGAGGGCTTGTCTGCACAGTCGAAGGCCACAGACTTGGCCCGCAGGTACGAGAACAAGGGCTTCCAAGTTACGCGCAGGGTAATTGCTTTGTCTGCCGTAGGTGCTATCATAGTGTGGCCCAAGGTGATAGCAGTGTTCTGGCCTGAGATACCTGTTACAATAGGCTACACAGAATGGAACCCTGGTTTCTTGTTCTTCACAGAAGGCAAGGAACTTATAAAATGGCAGTCACTTAAAGGCTTGGTAATCACACCACTAGACACACATTTGCTCAGTGCAATTGTCGGTCTGTACTTTGGTGCTTCAATGGTGAAGAATGCAAAATAATCCCACAGATAACTTCTGCGTAGACTGTACATGCAACAGGGAGTGCCACTGTGCGGAAGCAACGTTAACATCTGAACATGTGTCAGAACCTTGTCCTCAATGTGACTGCGGGGATTGTCAGTGTAAGAATATGTACAAGAGGACTACTGAATTTGCAACGAGTGGGTGGGCAAAACCAACAATACAGATGGAGTAGCTATGACAGTAACATTTAAATTTATGCTGATAATTTTGTTATGGAACAACGACGGATCGTTCGATAACAATGTTGCAGAAGTAAGCGAATGCCCTAGTATAGAAACTGTCAGATCAGTTATGGAAGAGCGGCGGAAAGTAGGACAGTTTAAAAGCTGGGCAGCGTTTTGTGAACACGTTGAATTTGGTCACGACACTGCTATTTAAACGCAGGACCATACGCCCATCCTGTTAGGCTATAGCGTACACCTTTGGTCACTGGTGTTACCCTGTGGTAGTAGTAGCTGGGAAAGACAACGATCCTACCGGCAGTCTTCATGGCCTCTTCCTTAATCACTCTCTTCCTGTACGGAGCACTGGGAGAACCCCAGCTGAACTGGAAGTCCCCCCCTTCGTAGTCGTCGTTGAGCACAACGTTGAACGTTAGCTTTCTAGCTTGTTCCTTGTGGTCATAGTCTATGTGCCAAGAGTACTTCTCCCCCACTGTGTACTTGCTAAGCTGGAGCGGTTGTACACCTTGGATATCAAAGTTCCAACCTTGCTGCAAGTTTGCGGCCAAGACACTGTACAAGACAGTCTGCATGAAATTAGGATCGTCTATGCCAAACATAGAGTTGTTCCTAATTTGTTCTATCTTCTTGCCGTGATTGACCAAGGCTTCTTGTTCAGTCAAGTTATCTGCTAGTTTAATTATAGCTTGACAGAACTCTGGGGTAAAGTCATCCGTGCCTGTCTCCTCGCCAGACCTAAATACACTACCGTACATCTTTAAACCCCACAGCTTCCACCATGACCCGTGATGTCACAGATGTCATGTGTCTCTAGTCCTTCCTCAAACTCCTCACCCAGCTTGTCTACAGCCTCACTATAAGGCACACTGCTAAGAGGTTGTCCTCCTCTGCATCCGTCAGGGTACACGGTGAAACCTCGCAGCCTGTGGGCATAACTAGCAAGAGTATTAGCAAAGTCCTCAACAGTGTCTTCATTGTTAAGCTTGCTTCCCCACTCTGGTAGATTGATCGTGCTGCTGATAGACATATCCACGTAGTCTTGTACATCAGCTTGGAACTTCATCCTGCGTTTATAATCACTAGCTAAGTCTAAGGCAGATTCAATGTTCTCTGGATTGGTACCATAGAGGTCAATGATCTCCTGCGCCGCACTGTCTACCACGTACTGGTAGTGCCACTTGCTACCGCCTTTAAGGTACCTACGCTTGTACGACACAGCGAAGATAGGCTCAACACCAGTAGAAGTACCAGCAAGGATACCAATGCTGCCAGTAGGAGCGATAGCCCGGTTAGCAACAGGGCGAGTGATGCCGAAATGATCAGCAGTTTCTCTACTGACCTTATCACTGACACCTTTGTACACTGAGAGCCACTGGTGCAGCTCATCGCTGACTTCATACTTCTGACCCTTCTTGATAAGCCATTCGTGCATACCCATCAGACCTAGACCAAGCCTACGGTTCTTCTCTCGCGTCTCATACACCTTATCATAAGGCAGCTTAGCTTTCATCGTACCACAGATCAGGAACTTGGTGGCTAGCTCTACCACCTCAGAGAACTCCTTAAGGCTAGTGATGCGTCCCATGTTGATAGAACCAAGGTTGCACACGTCGCTATCGTCAGCGCTGGTCACTTCGGTGCAAGCGTTTCGGAGTGTCTCATCCTCTTTATCAAAGAAGTTAAAGCTAAAACCAGGCTCTGCTGTTTTCAATGCCTGTTTGACATTGGTCATAAACGTATGTCCTACTTCCCCTGTCTTCCAGTAATTGAGCAACCACTCAGTGTCATAATTGACACTAACGTTGGTCATATCTAGGGGAGCATTGTAGTTAAAGTCCTGCTCTTTAATCTGACCTATGTTGAAACCTGTCTGACCAACGTCCATGTCGTACCAGTTCTTACTCGACAAGAACGCACCAATGTCACGGTGTTTCCAGTTCAAGCTGGCGTAGATAGCAGAACGCCTAGAACCACCCTGCATAACCCTGCGGCCAATTTCGTTGATCATCTGCATCTTAGGGATAGGACCACTGGACAATCCCCCTGTTTTACTAAGACCAGAACCTTCGGGACGGTAGATAGAATAATCAATACCTATGCCACCACCCGTCATCAGACAAGACTCGGACTTCCAACTAAGGTTAGCCCAATCTTCACGACTGTCCTCTTCTGCTTTCAACAGGTAGCAGTTGTTGAAGAACTTGTTGGGACGACCAGCGTAATACAGATAACGACCACCGGGGATAAACTTAAGTTCTCGTACCATCTCTGTAAGAGTATCTACTTCTTCCTTTGTGAGCAAGTCACCGCATACATCGTCTACCAAAGTCTTAGCTAAGTCATGCCAAGTCATGCACCCTTCATGGGCATACTTGTGCTTGAATATATCCTCGCTAAACTTGGAGCGGAACATTGGGTTCTCGTTGGATTTAAAAGTCATTGCAGTCTACCGGCCTTAAGTTAAATTTATGAATGTTCTCAGCTAACTCTTCTCTCAATAAGTCTAACAGCTTCAGCGAGTCTATGTCCAGTAAATCTACAATCTCTTCACAGCTGTACGCTTGACTAATATCCAGAAGCTGCTCCTCAGAAAGCGTGTTCACTTTGTGCCTCCTGTTTAACTTTCTCCTTGCCAACAAGGAACACCGGGCGACCTGAGCGGAACTTAGTCTCCAGTTCGTCTCCCCAACATGTCTGCTTATGAGAACAGTATGAGCAATTGATACCAAGCTTGGCACGACCAGACTGCTTGTCTAGTACCGTATCAAAATGTTTCTTAGGCGGCTCTGGCAGGGCAACATCGTGCTTGATGCTGGCAATCTTGGCACTGGTATCCTCAATTTCGTGATGCGTATAGGTTGCTAGCTCTCCGCCAGACTTGTCAAAGGCCAAGAACGTACCGCTCTTCTTGCCGAAGGCGTTGGCATAGCCGCTGATCTGGCTGATATAACCAAAGGCATCGTCATCAGGCAGCGTACCATTCTTGAACTTCTTCATGCTGAATGCACTGGCAGACTTAACATCTACAAGCTCGCCATCTATGAAACAATCGATGTGTCCCTTGATGTCGTCTATCTCAATCTCAGCTTGCATCTCAGTCACAGAATGCCCAGCTTCCTTAGCCAAGTAGATCAACAGTGCTTCAACAATGTCACCTACAATGAACTTGAGCTTGGTCTGTGGCGTAAAGCTCTCAGCTTGGTCATCGCCGTTGATGTCGTACCACAATGCCCTGCTGCATGGCTTGCCAATGTTAGACATACGCAGCTTGGGGTTAGGCGCGGCTTGGCTGACCCATAACTGTTTACGCATGGAGTCCATCACAGTGGCACCTAGCTCAAACAGTAGCCCTTGGTCTGGCTTCTTCTTACCGTTAGACACCAAGTCGTAGATGTCGTCTACCAGTGTATCAATCGTCTTTGTCATATTCCACCTTCACTATGTTTTTATGATAAGAGCGTTTTCCGTTTTTGACACCACTCAAGTTTGCGTGATTGTAACCATGACGCTCAGCAAACTCTCTTACAGACATATTCTCAATCCTATGCTCAACACCGTTGTCGTAAGTTATGGTAAACGGGCCTATGTATTTATGATGGCTAATACCACTTGTGCATTTGTAGCTCTCAACTGGCCTGAAGAACCTCTTACCACCAATGTTCTTATTGTAATAATCATCACTCCCAAGAACATCCAGATCAACCTGTACCTTCATCTCATTGTAGTACAGGTCACGTTTGTTTTTACATAGTAAAAGTATAACAAAACTGAAAGCTCTCTTTCCAAACTTCTTTATGTCCGGTTCAAGATATTTAGAACTTGAACAGTAGTATTTCCAATTACTCTCCGTTGTTCTCTTTGTCTTCTTATATCTATACAGGTGCTTGCAACCTATATAACTCTTGCCGGACTCTTTGTGGGTAATCTGGTAGACAAATCCAAAATGATCTCCCGGATTGAATCTGCCTACCAGACTAGTGCCCCAGTGCCCGTACTTGGGCGCTCCCACTTAGAACGGAACGTCGTCGTTAAGATCGTCCACTGCTCCAGCCTTTGGTTTATCATCAAAGCCCTTGTCCTTGTTCTCTGGGACAAACTCCACCGGGTCAGTAATCTTCACAGCGTTCATAAAGGTGGTAATACCAGTACCAAAGCTGTTGTTATAGGGGCGCTGGCTGACCTTTACCACAGCCTTACTGCCGCTGCTGAGCATGGTAGGACCGCCATAGTCGTTGCCCTCTGCGTCGAACAGCTGGGGCTTATAGTTACTCTTAAGCTGGACATAAGCCATGCCGTCCATCTTACCGTCGTCCTGCTTAACAGTAAGGCCAATGTTCTTGGCGTTCTTAACCTGGTCACCTTCAAGACCAAGCGCCACACTGTAGCGGTCGAACTTGTCCATCTTGTCGAAGATGAAAGGGAAAAACATTGTGCCTTCAAGGTATGTAAATGAGTTAGCCATTAGTGTATCTCGCTCCAGTTGTTTCCAGTTTGAACATCGCAGTCTAGTTCACAGCTTAAATTGTACGCTTTGTTAACTTGACGTATAGATAGTATAACACAGTCCTTAGCTGAATCAACATCTTTATCTGATGTTTCTAAAACTAATTCGTCATGCACCATTGCTACGATCTTGGCATCTAATTTTCTCCTTCTCAGGTGGTAGTCTACGTACATGAACCACTTCTTCATCAGCACCGCAGAGCTACCTTGGATCAATGTGTTCAGTGATGCATGGGCTGAGCGTACTCTAAGAACCCTGCCGTCCAGTGCCAGTAGCTTACCTTGGCTCTGGCCCTTACGCATCACCGCTTCAGACAACCGCTTATACGCTGGCATATTCGCCATAAACCTTTGACGAAGTTCCGCCCCGTCCTTGGCCGATCCGTTAACGACACTCCCGATCTTTGCGTCTCCCGCTCCATAGAGAAGCGCGTAGATGAACGTCTTAGCTTGCGCTCTATTTTCCAGACCAGCCATCTGTTGATTAGCTGTGTGTACGTCACCTTCCAGTACCTCCTGTGTAAATTTAGGGTCGTTCATATAGTGAGCCAAGACACGTAGCTCAAGACCCGCAGCGTCGGTGTCTAGCAGCACCTTGCCTTGTCCAGCTTCCCACAGTGACCTGCACTCTGTACCGTACTCTGAGCGCACCGCAGGAACCTGTTGCAAGTTAGGACTTACGCAGCTCATGCGGTTTGTCACAGCACCTAACGTCCGATACCTACAATGTACCCTACCCTGTTCAGAACAAGCCTTGATCCACGCCTTGATCAATGCGGAACGCTTCTGAAGCAGAAAGTATCTAGCTAATGTCTGCGCCACTGGTAGCTTGCAGACTTTCAATGTCTTCTCGTCTACCTTTGGCTTGCCACTGGGCGTTCTAGCAGTAGGTTTCCACCCTAGTTCTATCAGCCTGTTTGCTATCTGTTGCCTACTGGCAGGATTAAACTCTGTCACCTTATCCTTCAGGCGCTTTCCCGTCTTCAAAGAATGACGTTCTTCTACGATAGGTGGGAACATCTCTATGCAACGTGTACTGATACTGTCTTGCTCAATCTGTATACCGTTGTACAGCTCTATGGCCTTAGCTAGGTTAAGCTTGAAACCATTTTTGCTAACACGATCTGCCACTATACGCATACGGTGTTCGTCTCTTACAGATTGCTCACTAAAATCTACCATCTGATCAGACAGAACGCGGTGTACCTTACTGCATACCACAACGTCCTGCTTGCAGTACTCCAGCATCTTGGGAGTGTACCGGCTGAAGTCATCTTCAAAGTCTTGCTTAGGTTCTCCAAGGCGTATGCCCCAAGACTTCAGGCTGTGTCCCTTTTCGCGATCAGGTTTGTCCAGCATGGAGAGAACAAGGGTGTCCACCATCTGATCAAACTTCAGGTGTATGCCCCAAAGCTTAGCCAACACCGGATAGTCAAAGCCTAGGCCATTATGTGCAACCACGGTAGCGTCTTCTAGGTAGCTAGACAAGCCTACGGGGCTGGTCCAGACGCGCATATCCTTGTCTTCCAAAGTGACCACACAGTGGATCATTGTGGCGTCTATGGCGTCCGTTTCTATGTCCAAGATTACTACCCGCACAGGTGTTTCCAACTGATAGGGAAATCTATTTTGCACCGCTCCGATATCTGGTCTGCAACGTGACGTGTTTCTGCCTGTGCATCGTCCGCCTGTCTCAGCTTACAGACACGGCTGAATGCGTACAAGCTCCCGGTCCAATACCATTCGGTATAGGCACTCTGGGGGAGAACCATGCGTGCTTGCTCTGGTGCCACGCCAAGTTCCAGCAGATGCTGGTAAGTCCACAGGCATTTTTTTAGCAGCACTTGATAGGGATCGTTCATCAGGTTGTGTTTGTTAATATCTATGATCTTGTCAGAGGAACCTTGCTTCTTATCTTCCGGTGATCCACGCCATTCTTCAGGAATATAAAAATCAGGATCATCTGATACATACCTGCGGCTCACTTCGTTCCAAACCAAGCCTACTTGGTGCTTGGCTAGCTGGCGAGCTACAAAAATAGGTGCCCTGATATGGAATTGCAAACTGGTATGGGCAAAGGGGGACCAGTGGTTGTGATCTGCCAAATATTTTATCAGCTTCTCATCGCCTGTTTCCATCTTAAGGTGGACTTTGCTGAAACTTACCCGCGCAGCATTGACCACACTCAGGTCATCACCCATGCGATCTATAAGAGCTACTTGTATCATCCTTGCCCTCTGTTCTTACTTTTCTGTCCTGCAAATGCTGATCGTTTGCCAGTTGTTTTACGATAGTTAAGAGGCCTGGTTCTGCCCCGTCTGCGTACCTTGGTCTTAGGAGTGTAGGTAATATTTTGCGCGGCCATTAGAAGCTCTCCTTGAATGTTGTTAAACGTCCTGTTGATTTGTCATACAGCAGCTTGTCACATGCCCCTGTGTCACCAGTGTAGCGACACTTCAGTACGCGCAGGGTAGTGGTGTTGCACTCTATCGGATCGTCACTCTGCGTGTCTCTCTCCATGCTCACCACGGTATCGCTGATCTGTGCAATACCATGTGATCCTCTAAGGTGTCCAAGGTTGACCTCCATGCCCTCTTCATGGCTACGATCTGAGCTTGCCCTACGCAGATGAGTGACCAAGTGTATCGCACAACCTGTTTCCTCAGTCAACTGGCGGAGCAAGGTCATGGTACGGTCTATGGCCTTCCGTTCGTCATTGATATCCAGACCACTGACCAAGATGCTCAGGTGATCGATGAAAATAATCTTACAGTCCAGACCAACCACCATGTACCGGACACGGTTGATCAGGTCTTCCATCTCTAGGCTGCCAAAATGGTCGTAGATAAAGACCCTGCCGGTGCCTAAAGTAGTGTCGAAGTATTCCTTGATCTGTTCTTTTGAATACTTCTCGAATACTTCGTTAAGGTGCAGTCTATCACTTGCTTCAACCGCCAAGATGCCTCGCCGGGTACGGTCAACGGACTCCTCCAAGGCTATGATACCTATGCTAACGTCCGTTTCTTTAAGGTAATGGTGCTGAAGCTCCCTGAGCAGACTTGACTTTCCTACGCCTGTACCTGCTGCCCATGTGACGATCTCCCTAGACCTAACACCCAGTGTCTTCTGCTGTAGACCGGGGAATGGGAAATCTATAGAGCGCAGGTTCTGTTCGGACCACAGACCATCGAAGTCTGATGCGGCATTCTTGATACCACTGGGCGTATAACAACTGGCATTCTTCAAATGGCCTAGGAACTCTTGCTCCATGCTGCGAGAGCTATACGTGCAAGCGTCCTTATGCTCTAGCTCAACGATGAACGCCTTGCCGGGTTTGAGCAGCTTGGCGCATCTCTCTGCCTGTTCCTGCGCCTGTGGTTCAGCATCGAAGCAGATGAAAACACGCTCGAAGGTTTCCAGCAGCTCAAGGTTGTTCTTGAAGTCTCGTTCAGCACTTGCTTGTCCGCTCTTCAAGCTCAGGGCGTGTACTATGCTGTTGGATCGTTTGCTGATCTCCGTTGCAGTAGGCTGGATAGAGTTAGCCATCTGGAACGCAGCCAAGGCGTCTGCCTCGCCTTCTGTGACGATAAGTGTGCTGGAACTAGTCCCCAGCGCTTTGCTCAGTGTGTGCGTCCCAAACAGCGTACAATTTTTAAAGTCCCCACTAGTTGAAAATATCTTGCCAGATCGTCTGGTCTTCTCCGCTGCTCTCATACCGTCCGGGCTGTGGTATGGGAACATCACTGACACATCGCTGATAGATGCTTCGTAGAAATCAGACACCGCCTTGCTGATCCTGCGATCAGACCAAGGGGTATCAGGCTGTGGCTTGCGGTAGTTATCTAGGTGTTCGATCTCTGTGACCTCCCTGAGTGTCTCTTCACAGCTAAAGCAGTAGGTATGTCCATCGTCGTAGAGGCTAAGGGCATCACTACTGCCGCAGCTTGTACACGGCTGGTGCGTCTTGATCGCAGTGGATTCAGTCTGATCCATCAGTGCTGTGTCTCCTTGTCTTCGTCCAGTTCAACGCCAAAATCAACTGGCTGCTCTAGGTACATGTTCAGTTCTTCAAGAGCCATTATCATAAAATATGAAAAACTCCTCTGGTTGACGCGGCTCATCTCGTAGAAAAACTGCGTGACGCGGGGGGACAAACCCTCTTTGTATAGCTGGTCAAAATAATCTTTCTCAATCTTACTGTCCATCGTTAACCCTTCCTCAGATAGTATATAAATAAAAACAAGCACATTGCCACAGCTGTGATTTTTAGAACATCAACCGTAGTCAGGACGTCTAGTATCAGCACCTGACATCTCCCCTGCTAATGCAGCGTACCCACACATATCGACAAAACTATCGTCCGTGTAGCTTTGCATCACTCGCGCAATTTTAACTAGCATCATCATCACAGCCACGTCAGTGGGTTTAATTTTACTATCGTGATCCAGATAGTTATTCCAAAAATCAGCAATACGCATATGGTTTAGGTACGCATCGCCATAGTCCTTAGCACGGTCGCCGTTGATCAGCTGACCGGCCGTGACCAAGATTTCATCACGTTTCATCTATGCACCCCCAGAGGCAGCTTTGGCAGCATCCGCCCTTTCTTTTCTCACCGTGGCATCTTGCGCCCGCAGGGCATCAGCCTCTATTTTCTGCCGGGCAGTTCCATACTTGCCCAGACGTTCGGCGACTACGGCAGGAAGCATACCCTGCTTTGCACATGCCTTGGCATCCTGCCATGAGCCGTACATAGACACCTGCCCATTGCCAGTGTTGAAGGTACCATCCGGGTTGTAGCCGCAATCTTGGCTACTGGTGGCGACTGCTGCTGTGGCCGTTAAGCCAACGGCTGCGATGGCAGAGATAATATATTTCTTCATATGCTTAGACCTCTTCAGTTGTGTTAATTTCTCTCTTCTTAATCTCTTCCAAGACCCTAGAGAGCCGGGCGTTTGCCTCAGTCAGCTTGGAATAGTCAGACAGCCACATGTCGCCGTCGCATTCGTACATGGTACGCACAGGACCGTCGATCAGTGGTGCAAGTCGTTTAATAAAATCTTCAGCGGTTAAGCTTTCGTCGTAGCCCCAAGGGTACATCATCATTTATCACCTTTCAATTTCTGTTCTATGAGTATGGCACGTCCTATAAAAATAGCAAGCAATTGTGCAAACAAATTCATCACCCTGCGTTAAACGATGCACAAATTACAGCACCGGGGTATATATCACTGTCTGGCTCACCTACGACCTCGCCTAAATACATTACCTTTACAAGTCCGGGCCGTGATACCCAACTATCAAAGTCACTAAAACTGGAACTCCCCGGCAGAAAATCAGGATGTATCTTCTGCGCTTCTTCTGCACTATCAGCAACCACCACGGCACTGTCGAAGGTGTCGTATCCTGTGTTGATTTTTTGATATATTTTAAATAGTTTCATTCGTCCTCTTTCAACAATGTCTCAATTGGGTCTGTCTGGCCTAGGGTGCGCCGCACCACATGCCCGCACTCGCCGCAGAGATCATTCTCCAGCGGCTGAGTGGGAGACAATGGCGCGTCACAGATCGCGCAGCGCATTTACGAAACCAGGCGATACTGCGCGTAGTTGCGACCAGTACCGTCTGTCTGTATCATTGTTTCAATGTTGTGACCCTCTTTCCGCAGGTCATTGATCCGGCTTGCCAATCGGTAGCACCCGTATAGGCCCAGAGCTTTCAGTGGGCTGAGTGAACGACCTGTTTCGAGATGCTGCAAGATGTTCGTTTTCTGTGTCATGTTGTTTCCTTTGGGTTCCAAGACTTACGATTGGCTGCTGTTTCTGCGCTGTAATCCGGCGGCTTCGATCCTACGACCACGCCGAATTGTTCAAGCGCTTTTATAAGAGCCGCATGGTCGAAAATTAGGTTCGCAATGCTTTTTTTGTCCAGCTCTGACAGACTTATTTCAGACATCGCAAAAGAATATGCGTCGTCGCGATCCTTGGCACTAGTGTTAATCGTCATCGTGTACATCTGAGATCTCCTCCATGACCGCCTTGCCACCGACAAAACAGGCAATTTGATGTGTGTCGGCAGCAATCTTGGCAATGTCATCTGCCGTCAGGCTGACATACGTGGTCGATAGACCCAGCAAACTGGTATTGATTTTATCCATTTTCATCCTCTCATTTGGTACAATATTGTCTCGTATTGTAGGATACTCTTTTAAAGGGTTCTCAGTAGAGTACTCTATAGAGTATATAGGGAGTCAATTTTGAATTACAAGGGGTCAGACAAAATAAATATTTTATTCGTTAAGTCCGCCCAGAAACTAGCGGAGAGGAGCCGCTCGCGCAGCTCCTCATCATCGTAGTCTTCGACGCAACTGCCGCAAACCCAATTGTCGCCGATCACTTCGTGCGGCTCATTGCGAACGTCGAAAACGCGACCGCAACAATCGCACGCCGTATTGTCGCCATAGTTTGGATCAAGGTTCATTCTCCGTACCTTTCTATTTGTCTTTCGTTGCTGTCTATCAATTCTGTCTTTTGTCTTATGTCCGCCATGTGCTCTAGGTCACACTGTGGGCAGTAATGGTGGTCGGTCCAATTGATCCGATAGATAAACTCAATGGGACCATTGTGGCAACGGGTGCATTTCATGACCATTGCCCTGCCATTGCGTCTGCGATGCCTTGGTATGTCTGGCTGCGTAATTTCCAGCGGTCGGGGCTTGGTGGCATTTTCCATATGCGCTGCTCGCGTCCCTCTACAATGTCCGTAGGGGTCAGCAGGGGAAGGCCCTTGAGCCACAGACATGTGCGCTTCGTCTCGCCATGCCCATATTGCCATGGCTGGATTGTCTGGTCCGGTTTGCGGATATGGCTGGATATGATGCTAACAGGGTTCTCAATTGCGATCTTGTCTATAGGCGCATCCATCAACAGGCGGACAAAATCCAATGCCGCTTGCTGTCTACCGTCTGCGCGTTTCTCTGCGAACCATCTAGCACCGGATACGGCTAAGTGAGTACAGGGAGGGAAGGCTACCATCATGTCCCATTCGTCATTTAATATGTCCGTAACGTCACCTTGGTAGTGTTTGCCGGGCGCGTCAGTGGGAAGCATGTCGCAGCTTGTCGCGTCATGTCCCATATTGGCGAACGCGTCCCTTACGCGCCCGCTGTATTCACATGCTATTAAAATCTTCATATTATTTATCCTCATATGCTTTGTCTATTTCTTGCAATTCCCGCAAAAAAAGATAGCGGTCGCACATTGCCAAAAATTCTTCGTTAGTACTTTCCCCTGCCATGTCGATCCGAAGTGCTAATATTTTCCGCTCTATTTCTTTGGGCGTCATGTCTCAATCCTCGTAGGTTATAACATCGCACAAGGTGACTATGGGCCACCTTGTACAAGGTTGCAACCCTAGTGCTTGGGATAGCTAACTAGCGGTACAGTGTGGGACCAACAAGCACGACAGTCGCCGCAATTGTTGCCCTGTGTACGTGCGGGACAAGCGTAGCCCTTGGCGGCTTGTCCCTTGGTGTAGACTTGCGAGCCATTTATCCCCTTGGGCTTGTCCCCATCCAGCTTTGCCGCGCTAACGCGAACGTTAAGGTTATCTGGCAAGGTAAAGCCTAGCTTTAACCAATCCGCGACAAGCTTGCGTTCTTGCGTAGGGAGCCAGTGGCGGACATTTGGCGTCATGCGTGCCACAGCGACGATAGCGTCTAGCATTTCCGTAGATTGTAGATCACCACTGTCGAACCAACGGTGATAGCCGTCTGTGTTATAGCGTTCGATCTGGAATACCATACTGGCAATCCACTCTATGGGGTCGCTATGCTTCCACTTGGCAAGGTTTGCCTTCCAGCCTTTATCGACACTAGGGCGCAAGCGTTGAAGCTTTCTGGCGTAGCACGAATGGCACGGTGTGCCCTCGATCTGTGCCAGCTTTGAACCAGTGATGCACGCGAATGCATCAATGGCAAACGTTGTGCCCGGCATTTTGCTATTGCCCGTGCTGATCTTACCGTATTGGATCGCGTCCTTAACTTTCATCCTGTGATCCATTCTTTAAATGTTTTGGGTATTTTGGTGTCCGATACAAAGTGCGCATATGTTTCATATTCTCTCCACGCATCCACAAGATATACGCTATCCGGGTTTGCCCGCTTTTGGTATTCAATAAACCTTCTAATTGACGCGTTTGTTTTTAACATCGTTTTACCTTTCACATTGAAACAATGGGACGGGCGACATTACGCCACCCGTCCGGTTGTATCAACGCGCTTCTGTGGCAAACATATATCTTACTTCCTCTTCATAATCATCCACGCGTGAATAATCATCACCTGATAAAGCGTCTACTTGCTTCGGCGTCAACCAAACGAACGCTTCATATAAATCTAGCACGTCACCATCATCATTACGCGGCAAAGCTTTAAATTCCGCGTTTGTAAAGTTCTTGGTTCGTTCCATTTTCAAATTTCCTTTTGTTTTTCGATTATCTTTTATCGCCTGGAATTGTGGCAACATTGTGGCAATGTGTATGCAATTTTGCATACCTGCTATGCGCTTGTGTCTATTGACACGCAAATATGCATAGCTCGGGGGGTCTAGCTATGCACTCACTGCATGGCCTAGGGACGCCGTACAGTGGCCATCTAGCATGTCTGGGCTATGCCTATGACCTAAACAACCTTGTGCTCACCTGTGACGCTCTGTGTTCGTTATAGACACGGTGTGTCTTCCTGGATACAGTGTGACATATTTACCACATATCATTTTGATTACGTAATGTTTTCATATGAAACTATATCCAACACGCACCCTCTCCCTCACTCTGGAATTATTCCAATGTGAAACAACCTTGAAACAATGTGTAGGTGCACACAATATTGCGTGCATGTGCACACATTGTACCAGTGTAGGTGCACGCATTACCCCGTGTGTCTACACGCGATCGGGTGGCCGGCGCGAGAACAAACCGTGAACAACATTGTTCCACCTTTGTTCACGTTTTGTTCTTCAACCTTGGAACAAACCAAGAACAAACCGCGAACAGGAACAAAACGAGAACAAGGGTGACCCCCCATGGGGGTGCGTGTTACTATATGTTCAATACGTTCATTCAGGGGGGGATGTTCAAATATCTCCAATGTTCACCATTGACACACCAAGTAAAGTTTGATATAATGACAGTACAACCTAGGAGGTTTACATTGTCTACCAAGTTTGCTAGCTATGAAGAACCTAAACCTATAGACAAAGCGCTAACTGAAAAAGAGGCTAGCTTTGTTGTAGAACTAGTAGACAATCACCGTGAGCCTTTAGAGGCTTTCCAAGCTTCTGGTTATA